>Ga0314810_100198_pt1 | contig 8395 bp, 9 predicted proteins | sample STEome_8_FD_202331 | JGI IMG/M metagenome (GOLD analysis project Ga0314810, IMG submission 202331) | Metatranscriptome of soil surface biofilm microbial communities from soil inoculated with nitrogen-fixing consortium DG1, State College... ... | reverse complement strand
GATAATACTGTATACTTCTGTTGTAGTTCTTTCTCTATACAATTTGAAATTTATGTTTTTTGCTGGAAGTATGAGTTGAAACATACTTGAATTAAGTTTTAACTATAGAGAATAACTTCATTGGAAGTGCTAAGATTTAGGCTGAATCATTAGTGTTTTTTCTTCCGTGGCTAGAGCGAGTACAGCGATTGGAGTTAGTCCCATTATTAAGGAGATTGTGCAAAAACAGGCACATTCGACACGTCTAACCCTGAAAGAAGTTATTCTTATGGGTATGTTAGCGATTGATAAACTAGATGACCAAGGTCGTCAAGAGTTAGCAGATCGAGTTCATCAAATGCAAGTGAATGGAGAAATCTAAGTGAGTAGCTATTATTTATGAGTTATAAGTTTTAACTCCTCACTTTTCATTCGTCACTCTTCAGATAATCTGAATTTTGACTAAATCGATAACGACTTCCCATTACATAATCCTCATTAATTTCAAAAGAAATCCATCGGCGTTGGAGAGTTTGAGCAACAAAGCCAGTTGTATTAGAACCTGCAAATGGATCTAATACTATGTCATCTTCATCAGTTAAAAATTTGATGAAGAACTCGGCGAATCCTTGAGGAAAACGTGCTGGATGGGGTCTAATTTCTGCTGTTTTACAACGTCGTAAATAAGCACTATTTGATTCAGTATTAGCAATTTCCAGCAGATTTGGCGGAATTGCCCCTTGGTTATCTTTTTGAAATTTGTCGGAAATATCATGTCCACTAGGACGTATTTTAGCGTGATAGCCATTTTTAAGTAATTGCTTCATACTTTGGCTATAGGGTTTTAAAACTTTTTTTATTATCAGCTTTAGGATTTGGTGTTTTGGACAGCCACCAAACCGTGTTTACTGAATCTTTGACACGAATGCGTCTGATGGTCACCCATTCAGCAGGAGTTGGTAGTCGAGCAGGATTATAGTGGTAAAATTCTTGAGCCAGAAAGAAACCTACTTCTTTGCATAATCTGACCAAAAGTTCGTATTGATAGATACTCCGCACGGGATTACCAGGTAAGTAAGCACCACCTAAATCCAACACAAATGAGCCATTATCTGCTAGTACTCTCTTAAATTCATAGGCAAAAGGCAGAAACCATTCGATATATTTTTCTGCACTTTCATTACCGTATTCTTTTTTGCGTGTGAGAGCAAATGGTGGTGAGGTGAGAATTAAACTAATACTATTATCATCAATAAATTTAATTAGTTTCAGACTATCACCTAAATATGCTGCTCCGTTTTGCTGGGTATAATACGGATTAAAAATTATTTCTTTTGCTGGCGTTATTGGTTTTTCTTGCAAGAGTTATCAAGTTATCTCAGTTTTCTAGTTATAACTTGTTTTGATGTTATTGAAACACTACCATTTTTTGTATGGTAGAAATTTACCAGACATAATGATTTTAACGCGATCGCCTTTGGGGTCTTCTTCTTTCTCTACATCTAAAGTAAAGTCAATGGCGCTCATAATCCCATCGCCGAATTTGTCTTGAATCACGGCTTTAATTGGGAATCCGTACACCTGCATAATTTCGTAGAAGCGATAAATCAGTGGGTCGGTTGGTACAACTGGGCCTAATCCTTTTACCGGATATTCAGTCAACTCGTTAATATAAATTGGAGGTAGTTCTAGTGCATCGACTAATAACTTGGCTTCTTCTAGGGAAGCACTAGCTTGACGGTAGATGACAGCAGCAATCCATACTTCATCGCGTCCGAGAATTTTTTCTAAATCGGCAAAGCTTAGTCCTTTCTCTTGTTTCGCTGCTAATAGCTTTTCGGTAATTTCGGGAATGGACACGTGAGAACTCCTATGATTTTTCATATATACTATCACTGCGATCGCCTGATTCGCGTCTGTATTTCGTCTGCTACTACAAGACAACCTTTGAGCGTTTCTAAATTTATGAAAGTGGACTAAATATAGTTTTAATCATTTTGTTAATAGGTTCTAGCTAATAGGAGCATGAGGCTGAATTAATTTTCCATAAGTAAACAATGATGCAAGCACAAATGATTGCAAAGCATATACAGAGAACAAGTAAGATAAACGCTTTGCCTTCAAAAAAAAGTTGATATTAATGTTCGTAACAGGTTGAACATTGACACCGCCGCTAGTGTTTTGAACAATAGGTGTAATGGGTTGAAGATTAGTGGTTTTTAATGAATCAGAGCTAGACTGATGAGGATTGATAGAAGTTGTATTTGATGATGTAGATGATAGTTTCCACACAAACGCGCCAACTGCAATCGCACTAACTCCGGCAATGACTACTACACCTCCAGGGGTAGCTAAAAAAGCACCTACAGTTGCTACCCATGCTGGTGTAGTTACTGTTGCAGTTTGAGATGCTGCTCCTGCTGCCGTCGCTAATACTCCTACCGCAGTTCCTACTTCTTTTCCTTTACTCATTTGATTTAAAATCCTTGGTTCATTGTATCTATCAATAAAACTAAACCAGGGCGTAGCTTTGTTCCAGTTAAGTCTGTAAATTGAAATGGAACCAAGGTTACTATATCACCTTTTTGGAGAGACATTAGATAGGTTCTCCGTCGTCAAGTGAGTATATGTCTGGTTCATTGTTAAGAAAGTTACTGCTTGAAGGCTCTGATAAATCGAAAAATAGTTTTTCTCCCAATAGCGATCGCTCTTCATCAGAGAGAGATAATATTACTTGAACTAAAGATTCAATCAGGGACTGACATATAAAAAAACATCCAATAATCTCTTGTGATGATTGAGATTATTCAGGGAGTTGCCAAAAGAAGGGGTAATTTTCTGGGGTTGATGATAGTCCTGCTTTTACAGGATTTTGTCTTATATATTCCCAATATTGTTGAAACTCTTGGTCATTCCTAACAATACGGTCATATCTTTCATCTTGCCAAACTGTTCCTATATGTTTCATCACTTTGGGAATTTGTTTAGCACTATAACCTTTAATACTTTTCATAATGCTACTCAATGACCAAAATTCATTTTCCGATTTTAGTAATGGCTGAATAAGCAGATGCACATGATTTGTCATAACTACAAAGACAAATATTTGATATCTTTGATTATCAAAAAACACGCATGAATTAAAAACTATTTCTCTAGCTTCTAGGCTAAGTTCTAACTTTTCCCAAGTATTAAAAGTAATGAAATAAACAACCCCATCTAACTCCCAATGAGGTAATCTTCTGTGAGAAATTTTCAAATTTGGCTCTTGCATTCAATATGCTATTTCTAATTTTTCTATAACTTTTCTTGTAGGGTGGGCATCTTGTCCGCCCCTTCTTTATTTTTCCCACCCAAAACAAAAAATCCCCCACCTTGCGGCAGGGGATTTTATTACTTATCTACAAAACTAGGAGCCGAATTAACCGAACTTACCAGCGGTAGAAGCAATCAAGAATGCGGCGTAAGTCACAACATAACCAACTGCAAAGTGGGTTAGACCAACTACGCGGGCTTGAACGATGGACAGAGCAACGGGCTTGTCTTTCCAGCGAACTAAGTTAGCTAGAGGAGTGCGTTCGTGTGCCCAAACAAGGGTTTCGATCAACTCTTGCCAGTAACCTCTCCAAGAGATCAAGAACATGAAGCCGGTAGCCCAAACTAGGTGTCCAAAGAGGAACATCCAAGCCCAGACAGACAGGTTATTCACACCGTAGGGGTTGTAACCGTTAATCAATTGAGCGGAGTTTGCCCACAGGTAATCGCGGAACCAGCCCATGAGGTATGTAGAGTTCTCATTGAACTGAGCAACGTTACCTTGCCATACACCGAGATGTTTCCAGTGCCAGTAGAAGGTTAACCAACCAATGGTGTTGAGCATCCAGAACGCAGCTAGGTAGAAGGAATCCCAAGCAGAGATGTCGCATGTACCGCCACGACCGGGGCCGTCGCAAGGGAAGGCATAGCCGAAGTCCTTTTTATCGGGCATCAGCTTAGAACCACGGGCATCCAAAGCACCTTTGACGAGAATCAAGGTGGTGGTGTGCAGACCTAAAGCGATCGCATGGTGTACCAAGAAGTCGCCAGGGCCAATTGTTAAGAACAGGGAGTTAGTACCAGCGTTGATGGCACTTAACCAGCCTGGTAGCCAAACGTTAGCGTAGTTGGGCCATGCTGTGTAAGCAATACTATCTGGGTTAGATAACAAGGTATCTAAACCGTAGAGTACCTTACCGTTAGCAGCTTGGACGAACTGAGCAAATACTGGCTCGATAAGGATTTGCTTTTCAGGAGTACCGAAAGCAACTACTACATCGTTGTGTACGTACAAGCCCAGGGTGTGGAAGCCTAAGAAAAGGGATACCCAGCTGAGGTGGGAGATAATCGCTTCTTTATGCTTCAATACGCGGTCAAGGACGTTGCCTTTGTTTTGTTCTGGATCGTAATCACGTACCCAGAAGATTGCACCGTGAGCAAAAGCACCAAGCATCAGGAATCCAGCAATATACTGGTGATGCGTGTACAGCGCTGCCTGGGTTGTATAGTCCTTCGCAATAAACGCGTAGGAAGGCATGGAGTACATGTGCTGTGCTACCAAGGAGGTGATTACACCTAACGCTGCTAGGTGCCAACCTAATTGGAAGTGCAGGGAGTTGTTGTAGGTATCGTAAATACCTTGGTGAGGTAGGTTGAAGGGGCCTTCAACGGGAATACCAAAGAAACTCTTGGCATTCAAGGCTTCTTTGAGACTGTGACCAATCCCAAAGTTTGTGCGGTACATGTGACCGGCAACGATGAACAATACTGCGATCGCCAAGTGGTGATGAGCGATGTCAGTCAGCCACAAAGCTTCTGTCTGGGGATGGAAACCACCCAAGAAAGTCAGAATTGCTGTTCCTGCACCTTGGGATGTGCCAAACACATGTCCAGGAGTGTCAGGGTTTTGAGCGTAAACAGCCCAGTTACCTGTAAAGAATGGTGTTAAACCTGCTGGGTGGGGTGGGGTATTGAGGAAGTTATCCCAACCTACGTGCTGTCCGCGAGCTTCGGGGACGGCAACGTGAATTAAGTGACCAGCCCATGCCAAAGAGCTAACACCAAACAGACCTGCTAGGTGGTGGTTTAAGCGATGTTCGGCGCTCTTAAACCATGCCAAGCTAGGACGGTACTTGGGTTGCAAGTGTAGCCAACCAGCGAACAACAATACAGCTGCGAATATCAACAGGAATACTGAGCCATTATACAGTTCAGTATTTGTCCGCAGACCGATGGTATACCACCAGTGATACAGACCAGAGTAGGTAATGTTTACTGGATTGCTGGCACCAGCTTGAGTGAAAGCTTCGATCGCTGGTTTGCCGAAGTGTGGATCCCAAATCGCGTGAGCGATGGGACGAATGTGAAGCGGATCTTTAATCCACTGTTCAAAGTTACCTTGCCAGGCTACATGGAACAGGAGGCTGGATGCCCACAGGAAGATGATTGCCAAGTGACCGAAGTGAGTAGCGAAAATCTTTTGGTAAAGATTTTCCTCAGTGATGCCATCGTGGGTTTCAAAATCGTTGCCTGTAGCGATCGCATACCATATCCGACGAGTAGTCGGGTCCTGTGCGAGATCCTGGCTAAATTTTGGAAATTTTGTTGCCATAGGTTTAATAATTCCTCTGACCTTTAGCCATCAAGTACCAGTTTTGCAAGTTATGAGTTGAGAGTTATGAGTTGAGAGTTATGAATTGAGAGTCACGAGCTAGAAATTTTTATTTTCAACTCCTAACTCCTAATTTTTGCAAAGATTGGTGTTAATCCCGTCTCTACTTCTAACTCCTAACTCCATAACTCCTAACTCCTAACTCTAAAAAACTGATTGCTACCCTACTGAAAGGATGTGTGCGTGGAAGAATGCCCAAGTAGTAGCAATTCCTCCTAGAAGGTAGTGAGCTACCCCTACTGCGCGTCCCTGAATGATGCTCAGAGCGCGGGGCTGAATTGCTGGTGCTACCTTCAGTTTATTATGCGCCCAAACGATGGACTCAATTAATTCTTGCCAGTAGCCGCGACCACTGAACAGGAACATCAAGCTGAATGCCCAAACAAAGTGAGCGCCTAAGAACATAAGTCCATAAGCAGATAGGGCACTGCCGTAGGAGTTGATGACTTGTGTAGCTTGTGCCCACAAGAAGTCACGCAACCAACCGTTGATCGTGATGGCGCTTTGAGCAAAGTTACCACCAGTGATGTGAGTCACTGTGCCATCTGGATCTACTGTTCCCCAGACATCTGATTGCATCTTCCAGCTGAAGTGGAAAATTACAATGGATAGGGAGTTATACATCCAGAATAGTCCCAGGAATACGTGATCCCATCCAGACACTTGACATGTACCGCCACGACCTGGCCCATCGCAGGGGAAGCGGAAGCCCAGGTTTGCTTTGTCTGGAATCAGACGAGAGCTACGGGCAAATAGCACACCTTTGAGCAGAATTAAGACGGTGACGTGAATGGTGAAGGCGTGAATGTGGTGAATTAGGAAGTCTGCTGTTCCCAAAGCTATGGGTGCAGCTGCCACTTTACCGCCTACAGCCAAAATACCGCCGCCAAAGACATAGCTAACTGGTTCTAGGGCATTGGGCGCAGTCGATCCAGGAGCCAAAGCATGGATATTTTGTATCCACTGGGCAAATACTGGCTGCAATTGAATTGCCGTATCAGAGAACATGTCTTGGGGACGACCCAATGCACGCATTGTATCGTTGTGGATGTACAGTCCAAAGCTGTGGAAGCCGAGGAAAATAGACACCCAGTTCAGGTGAGAAATAATCGCATCTCGGTGACGAATCACCCGATCCAGCAAGTTGTTTTGGTTCACAACTGGATCGTAATCCCGCACCATGAAGATGGCAGCGTGAGCAGCTCCACCAACAATTAGGAAGCCACCGATCCAAATATGGTGAGTGAATATACACAACTGCGTAGCGTAGTCAGTTGCCAAATATGGATAGGGGGGCATCGCGTACATGTGGTGCGCGATGATGATGGTCAGCGAACCCAAGAAGGCAAGGTTAGTTGCCAATTGAGCGTGCCAAGATGTGGTCAGGTTTTCGTAGAGACCTTTGTGACCTTCACCGGTGAAAGGACCCTTATGGTTTTCCAGGATCTCTTTAATGCTGTGACCGATACCCCAGTTGGTGCGGTACTGGTGACCAGCAATGATGAACAGGACTGCGATCGCTAAATGGTGATGGGAAATATCTGTCAGCCACAAGCCGCCTGTTACTGGGTTTAGACCGCCCTTGAAGGTGAGGAAGTCAGCATACTGACCCCAGTTCAAGGTGAAGAAAGGTGCTATACCAGCAGCAAAGCCTGGGTACAGTTCCGTCAACAAGTCTTTGTTCAGGATGAACTCGTGGGGCAAGGGTATATCTTTAACTGCTACCCCTGCATCCAAAAGCTTGTTAGTCGGTGCAGACACGTGAATTAAGTGACCTGCCCATCCCAAGGAACCACAACCTAAGAGTACTTGTAGGTGGTGATTCAGCATCGACTCCACATTTTGGAACCATTCCAGTTTGGGAGCGCGTTTGTGGTAATGGAACCAGCCGGCAAATAGGAATAAGCCTGCTAATACCAAGCCACCGATGGCAGTGACGTAAAGCTGGAAGGAGTTTGTAATCCCCCAACCCCGCCATACTTGGAATAAACCAGAGGTGATTTGAATACCGTGGAAACCACCGCCAACATCACCGTTTAAAATGTCTTGTCCCACAATGGGCCAAACGACTTGGGCACTTGGCTTAACATTTAACGGATCGCTCAGCCAAGCTTCGTAGTTAGAAAACTTCGCGCCGTGGAAAATCATCCCGCTTAGCCAGATGGTCACTACGGCTAAGTGACCGAAGTGTGCTGAGAATATCTTGCGGGAGATATCTTCTAAATCGCTTGTATGTGTGTCAAAATCGTGGGCGAGTGCGTGAAGGTTCCAAATCCATGTAGTGGTTTTTGGACCTCTGGCTAAAGATCTGTCGAAGTGTCCGGGTTTGGCCCATCTTTCAAATGAGGTAGGAACCGGGTCATTATCGACGATTACTCTTGCCTTTTTTTCCTCTCGCTCCGGAGGACTTATTGCCATTCGACCTCCTCTCTTGATAAGGAATGAGGAATCATGATTACCACATAGTAATGTTTTACCGCACACTCCAGTGATTTGCTGAAGCCACAGTGAAGACCCATGTGGAGAGTTGTTTCTCGTTGAATTATAAAGTCTTCACTTGTACATTGATGGAGATATTTTAACAATAATTCAAAATCCCTGAAATAACTGCCTTTTCTGCCTTTTAACCTTCAAACTAATTGTCCAAAAGTCAATAGTTTATTCATTTAATTTACAAAGGATAACAATTCGTAAAAAAGATGGTTTGGG
>Ga0314810_100197_pt1 | contig 8395 bp, 6 predicted proteins | sample STEome_8_FD_202331 | JGI IMG/M metagenome (GOLD analysis project Ga0314810, IMG submission 202331) | Metatranscriptome of soil surface biofilm microbial communities from soil inoculated with nitrogen-fixing consortium DG1, State College... ... | reverse complement strand
TTTTACTTCTGACTCTTGACTTTTGTTAACGCAGTGGGGCTTAGGCAATTCTAATTTCTGATTCCTGTTACCGATAACTTTTCTAAATAATTAATATTATTAAATAATATTACATTTTTGTCATATATTAATATTTGTACCTCTGCTTGCAGATATCTATATTTGTTTAGCGGCGAATAAAATTCGCCAAAATATTTAAACCCATGAGTCAAACAGTTTGGATCGCAAGACACGCCAACCGCCTCGACTTCGTAAACCCTGATTGGTTTCTCACCGCCGAACGGCGCTACGATCCACCTTTGTCTGATGATGGTATGATTCAAGCCCAGCAGTTAGCAAAGCGTTTACAACGAGAAAATATTGCTCATATTTTTGCTTCACCCTTCTTGCGAACCGTGCAAACAGCAAACGCGGTTGCAGAAGTAATGAATTTGTCTATAAAACTCGAAACAGGTTTGAGTGAATGGCTAAATCCTGTTTGGATGACAGAAGAACCCAAAAGACTTACAACTCCAGCTTTAAGAGAATTATTTCCCAGAATTGACGTTAGCTATACTCCGCGTATTGCTGCCAATTATCCTGAAACTCAAGTAAAAGTACGGGAACGTTCTGGACAAACAGCCAGATGTTTAGCAAGCGAATTCTTCCCAGACAATATCCTGCTAGTAGCGCATGGTGCATCTGTATTGGGGGCTGCAATGGGCTTAGTTGGGGAAGTTGCCAAAACGGAAGTAAAAGCTTCTTTATGTTCTTTGGTAAAAGTGGTACGTCAGGAACCAGAATGGTTATTAGAACTTAAGGGAGATACTTCCCACTTAACTCACATAGAAGAAGTGATTCGATTTGCTTAAATCCTGCATCAGGATTTGGTATCGCATCTTTCGCTATGTTGGATATATCCTCCAAAAAAAGAATTAATTCACCAATAAATTCTATGACTTTGTTACTTGCGGGAGATATCGGGGGTACGAAAACTATTCTGCGATTGGCTGAAACATCTGATTCGCAAACCTTACGGACTATTTATCAACAAACTTACCACAGTGCAGATTTTCCGGATTTAGTACCGATAGTTCAGCAGTTTTTGACTCAAGTTAATACGTCAGTACCAGAGAAAGCTTGTTTTGCCATTGCTGGCCCCATTGTCAAAAATACTGCCAAATTGACGAATTTAGTTTGGTTTCTGGACACCGAACGCTTACAACAAGAATTGGGTATCCCGCGAATTTCTTTAATTAACGACTTCGCCTCTGTCGGCTATGGCATTTCCGGTTTACAAGAACAAGACTTGCACGTCTTACAGCCTGGGAAACCTCAACCACAAGCCCCCATTGCCATTATTGGTGCTGGTACTGGCTTGGGGCAAGGATTTTTAATTAAAACGGGAAATTACTATCAAGTTTTTCCTTCAGAAGGCGGACACGCTGATTTTGCTCCCCGTACCGAAATCGAGTTTCAATTGCTGAAATACCTCTTAGATAAACATGATATCCAGCGTGTTTCTGTAGAACGGGTAGTTTCAGGAATGGGCATTGTTTCAATTTACCAGTTTTTGCGCGATCGCAAATTTGCCGCCGAATCACCAGAAATCGCCCAAATCGTCAGAACTTGGGAACAAGAAGCGGGAAAGGAAGAGAAAAGTGTCGATCCTGGTGCTGCCATTGGTACAGCTGCACTCCAAGAACGCGATCGCCTTTCCGAACAAACCTTGGAATTATTCATAGACGCCTACGGCGCAGAAGCCGGGAATCTCGCCCTCAAACTCCTGCCTTACGGTGGCTTATACATTGCTGGTGGAATTGCACCTAAAATCCTGCCATTAATCCAAAACAGCAGTTTTTTATTTAATTTCACCCAAAAAGGTAGAATGCGATCGCTCCTTGAAGAGATACCCGTGTATATTATTCTCAACTCCCAAGTCGGGCTAATAGGTGCTGCTTTATGTGCTGCTAGGTTATAACAGCTGGCATCATCAGTGAGATTAGCATCTCAAAGGCAAAAAAAATGACAATTAAAGGTCTGTTGCCATTCATCGCCGCCACCTTTATCTGTGGTGGTTCAGTTTTAGTGGAAGCGCGTCAACCCAAATCTCCATCGGCTGTTGCCAAACCAACTGCCAAACCAACCGTTTCTCAACCCGTGCAACCAAAATGGAAATTATTCACTCCCCCAGATGGGCGCTTTACTATTTTGATGCCGGGAAGACCCAACAGAGAAACCCAATTCCAAAAAACTTACATGGGGGAAATTAACTTAGAAATATTTGTCGCTCAACCACCAAAACAACAAGTAGCATATATAGTTACTTACAACGATTTTCCTTACAGCTATGGAGAAATGTCTGACCCCCAGGCTGTACTCAATGATGCACGGGACATGGCTCTGAAAACTACCCAAAGTAATTTAATTAGTCAAAGAAATATTCGGAGTTCAAATAATCATCCAGGCAAAGAAATTGAGTACATCAATTCTGGAGGAAAAATCACTAAAAGTAGAATGTATGTTGCCGAAGGCAGATTATATCAAGTAATGGCAATCACGACGAAAAAGCAGCAAAAGACATTAGCTAAAACTATTACAGGATATTTAAATTCCTTCCAAATAGTTTTGAAAAAGTGAAGTCTAGGGGACTGGGGACACTTCGTTGAGCTTCAGTGCATCGCTGGGGATTGGTGATTGGATGCCAAATCAAAAAATTCTGGTGATGGCTTTTACACACCACCAGAATTTAAAAAGTTTTTCACAATATAATAGACTTCTAAGAGAAGTGGGGAAAAGGGTAAGGGGTAAAGGGGAAAGGGCAAATAAAAACCCTTTTCCCGGTTGGTGAGCTTGTCGAACCATTAACCTTTCCCCTTTCCCCCCTATGAGCAAAAGTTACTTTTGCAAGAGGTCAAATATTGAGTGCGATCGCCTCTAGCTGGAAATAGGGACTAGAGACAAGGGTTAACCCTTGCCTGTACCGAGTGTGGAATTTTCCCGCAATTGATTATGTTAGAAACAGGGACTGGGAAAATATTATGAGTGAATTGCAGACGGCATTAGTAAGTGACACTTGGATAAAAGCCACTTGGGATGAATATATTGAATTCATAGAAAATCCTGCCTACGAAAAAGCCAAGGGCTACTACCACAATGGACACATGAGGATTGAAATGCCACCAGTAGGAAATGACCACGCCAGCGACCATACAATTATTTTATTTGCTGTTAACTTGTTTGCCACCATCAAAGGCATTGCTCTAAATGGTAAGGATAATTGTACATATCGTAAAACAGGCTTTAATGAAGTTCAACCTGATGTGTCTTACTACATTGGTGAAAATGCTAATATTATTCCCTACGGCACTTCTATTGTTAGCTTAGACATTTATCCACCACCAGATTTAGTAATTGAAGTTGCCAATACTTCCCTTGCTGACGACCTCGGTAACAAACGGTTACTATACGAAGATTTAGGAGTCAAAGAATACTGGATTTTAAATGTCCAAAACGTGGAAATTATGGCTTTTGCCATTGAAAACCAAGGTAGCCGCCGAATTACAGAATCTCAGGTATTGCCAGGATTAGCTATTTCTTTATTAAACGAAGCATTACGGCGAACTCGTCAAATGTCTCACAGTCAAGTTGGTGCTTGGTTATTGAGCCAATTTCAACAATAATCCCTTAATGCAACTAAGGTGCAAGTCAATACATCAAAGTTGCTCTTTGATGCAACAAAGGTGCAAGTCGATGCAACAAAGGTGCAAGCCCATGCATCAAAGGTGCAGGTCAATGCAACAAAGGTGCAAGCCCATGCATCAAAGGTGTAGCAGCAAGCTCAAAATAATTCGTAATTGATAATCGGCTACGCCCCGCTACGAACGCCAGTGCGTCTGATAGAGAAGACAGTAACTCGTAATTGATAAGATAGGGGTCTAAATCCCCAACAGGGAAAGACCGCTAATTTGAAAAAAATTGAGCTACTGACTCAAACCCTTTTAATTACGAATTACCTTAGCGCAGCGGTGCGTAGCCCGTTACGAATTAGTAATTATGTTGAAGACTGGAGGAACAATTGCCCAGCCCATATTAACGAATGGCTACGCTTGAATGATAAAGTCGTTAGCATTCAAACTCGGAGCGCCAGTGAGTGTAGCAAATTGACCGCCACTGCCAAAACCAGGCAAAATGCCATTTTCGTTATAGAACAAGCGCCCATTCACAGCATCGTAGACAATCTTGGCACTGCTGATGCCCTCTAAAATTGTCAGTTGGAACAGGTCGAAACCAATACTTTTAAACTCACCTGCATTACTAAAACCATTTCCTGGAGTAGAACTAATTGCACTAAAGGTGGTTTTATCCAGTACAATCTTGTCGCCTTGGGAACGATTGAAATCAGTAATGGTATCTACACCGACAGCAGAGGTGGCAAAAGCAGCAGAGGTATTGTAAAGGAATCTATCAGCACCAGTTCCACCTGTGAGTATGTCATTGCCAGTACCACCAACTAAAGTATCATTACCCGCGCCACCAATGAGAGTATCATTGCCAGTACCGCCGCGCAGATGGTCGTTGCCACTCTTGCCGTCGATTCTATCGTTACCCCCTTGACCATTAATTACATCGTTGGAGTTGTCAAAACCTGCGATGTTGTTGTTCAAGTTATTCAGGAATGTCACCGTGTTGGTGGTAAAGATGCTAGTGGGATTGGCATTGGCATCAATAACATCAAAGCTATCAGTGGGGCTGGTCTGTCCGTCAAACAGGATATTAGCTAAAGCGGGTCTAGTTCCAGATGCTGGCAAGTTATCCAGGTTTTGTAATTGGAAGTTTTGCAGGATGACTTTGGTATTGCTTGTGTCTTCAAAGGTAACTTCCAAGTTATTGCCATTTTGAGTTAGTTGCAGATTTTTCGCAGTCAACCCACTACCGATAAATTGCAGCGTGTCAACATTGGCAATCACGGCTGCTGATGGATTCGACCCAGTACCCACACCGCCAAAGTCGGTGATGGTGTCGGTGCCATCCCCTGCACGAAACACAAATTTGTCTTGACCGCCGCCACCTGTGAGGATGTCATTACTAGCTAACCCATCGATAATGTTGTTGCTAGCTGTGCCGACGAGGGTATCTGAATTGGGAGTTCCCGTCAGGTTAAGGGGAGTGACACTCAGCTTAAAGATATCGCTGATACTAGCACTGCTGGTGTCGGTGGCAGTAACTTTGACGTTGATGTTACCGACATTTGCTGCTGTGGGTGTGCCGCTGAAGGTGCGAGTCGTGGCATTGAAACTCAGCCACGAGGGTAAAGGGTTACCATTGTCAAGGGTGGCTATGTAAGTTAATGTATCGCTTAAATCCACATCGGCAAAGGTGTTGGCGGGAACGGTGAAGTTGAACAGACTATTTTCAATTGTAGTTTTGTCTGGAAGGGCATTTGCTAGTGTGGGCGCATCGTTGACACCGTTGATGGTGAGGTTCACTGTGGCTGTGCTAGTACCGCCGTAATTGTCGCTGACTGTGTAAGTAAAGCTGTCGTTGGCAGTAGCACCCGCAGCTAAAGATTCAAATTGAGCGTTGGGGTTGTAGGCGAATGTGCCATCAGCATTAAGGGTTAGTAGCGCACCAGATAGTAAGGTAATTTGATTACCCACATCAGCAGCATTGCCGTTGACTGCACTAACAGTGAGAATATCACCTGTATCGAGGTCACTATCATTGGTGAGGACATTACCGTTAACAGCATTATCTTCATTGGTGGTTACGCTGTCATTTGTGGCTGTTGGGTTGTTATTTTGTACTTCGTAAGCTCCGATATCGACTGTGCCGCGACTAATGCGGTCAAAACCTGTACCCCGTTGGTCAGTGGTGACATCGGCGGGAACAAGGGCGTTATTGCCAGCGTTGATGGCTGCCGAACCTGCAACTAAGGCGTGGGTTTGGGTTGCACCACCGTTATTGGCTAGTGCTGCTATGACTTGGTTAATGTTAGTAATACCAGCCGAGGCAAAGGTGATGTCACTACCTGTGCCGATGGTGCCGCCTGCACCAGTTAGGCTACCGATGAGGTTGTTGGCGTTGCCTGTGACTCCACCGGTAATATCGTTACCATTATTACCAGCAATAATGGTGTTTTGAGCAGTAGTAGTTCCAAAAAAGACGGCTATTCCTGCTCCATTGCCAGCAGTATTATTAGTAATAGTGCTACTAGTAAGCGTAACTGCTCCCCCAACAATTAAACCACCGCCAAGTTGGCTCGCTGTATTTCCAGAGATAGTACTGTTGGTGACAGAGAGTGTACCCTGACTGGCAATGCCGCCACCAAACGATGACGTATTGCCAGAGATAGTACTGTTTATAACGTTAACAGTGCCGCCCGCGTTGGCAATGCCGCCACCGCCAAAAGCACCGCCTGAATTGTTATTAGAGACGGTACTATCGGTTAAAACCAAACTACTACCGGAATTGATACGAATGCCGCCACCGTCAGCCGAATTGCCATTAGCAATTGTCAAAGCATCAATTGTGGCATCTGTACCTGCATTAAAAATGTTGAACACGCGGGAGGCATTGTTGCCACTCACTGTCAGTTGATTTGCCCCAGTTCCCTCAATAGTGACATCGTCAGTAATTGTCAGTTCGCCAGATGTCAAGCTAATGGTGTCGGGGGTGGCATCGGTAAATAGGCTACCTGCAAAGCTAATTGTATCTGCCCCAGCAGAGGCATTAGCGTCGAGAATCGCTTGCCGCAAGGAACCTTCACCGGAATCGTTAGTGTTGGTGACGACGATGTTAGCCATAAATCCTCCAAAAGAGTGTGATGTGTTTAATCCGTGGGAGCAAAAGTTTTGCTGTCAGTGAAATTGGCTACAAAAACAAGCTCTATAAAGGCTTCACCATTGCCATATTTAGGGAAAATTTCATCAAGCAAATAGTCGATTATTCAACGATTAAAGCGATCGCTGTATCGAATAGTGATACTTGCTTGATGAAACAAAAGAATTGTATAGCGATCGCCTTTGTGAGCGCATCGGACAAAGATCCAAGTTTTCACTAGGATCTTTGTCCTATATAATTAATATTTATGCTGTTTGATGTCAGTGACAATTAGCACCATTACTTAAAGATTGCGCCAAGTTAATTTGTGCAACTTCAATGCCACAAAGGTGTAACCCAATGCAATCAAGGTGCAGATTAATGCGATCGAGGTGCAAATCAATACATTAAAGTTGCAAGCCGATGTGACAAAGATGCAAGTCAATACATCAAAGTTGCTCTTGAATACAATAAAGGTGCGAGTCGATGTAACTCAATTGCAAGCTAATGCAACAAAGGTGCAAGAAGGCACAAGGAAAATCTTTCTAAATCAGGACTTACGCACAGGCTACGGAAAATCGTAGACGCAAAGCGGCTTCCCGCAGGGTACCACAGAGGCGCAGAGAAGCCAGTGCGTTGGGCGGGTTTCCCGACTTGTTCGCGCAGCGTCTCCGACAGGAGAAGCAACTGGCGCGTCACGGAGAAATAATAGTTGGAGAGGTTTTTTTGCGTAAGTCCTATAAATAAACGTGAATTTGACGAACCTCTCCCTGCCTTGAACTAAAGTTCAAGTCTGTCCCTCTCCGAATCGGAGAGGGACGGTTTTGCGTAGTAAAACCAGGGAGAGGTTTTTTGATTAACTAAATTCGTTAGACAATATATAGCCATCGAATTTACGTTAAATAAATTTAGGTAACTCGATACCTTTGTGCCTTTATTCGTTCCTAATTAATTAGGTTTGATTTGTTGCCCTGAGAAATTGAATGTTCCTACAGGCGCGACATTATTTAACAACGGATTAGCATTGAGGTTGAAAAGGCGCAGTGTGATAGTCCCTTGTACTGTCTGCGTTTGGGGATTAAAGGTGGCTTGGTAGTCGGCGCGGCCAATGCTACCTGCTCCTGCACTTCCAGGAAAAGCAAAGGTGATAGACCTAGCACTCACTTTAGTTTTGCCATTACACTTCCAAGCACCTTGTCCGCTAGTAAAGGGATTGAAAACGTTAGTAACGCCACCTTGATTAGAGTCAGTGACAAAAAAGTTACCATCTGCCGTCAGTGTAATAACTCCACGAGACGAGACGCTTTTATCTGGGTTGAAGATTGTTGTTAGATAAGCACCAGTGACATTAAGGCGACAAGGTGCTGTATTTGCTAGAGTTTCGGGTACGGTGAAGTCGTTACTCCTAGCAACGTTAGGACTAGCAAGTAAGGTACTTGCTAAAACTGAACTAAACAATAAAGTATTGCCAAACGATATTTTATTCATTATCAGGTTAGGTAATTACGTAAATTTTGCTGTGGCAAGACGGATTATATAGCGATCGCCTCAACGACCGCATCGGACAAAGATCCAAGTTTTGACTAGGATCTTT
>Ga0314810_100178_pt1 | contig 8704 bp, 10 predicted proteins | sample STEome_8_FD_202331 | JGI IMG/M metagenome (GOLD analysis project Ga0314810, IMG submission 202331) | Metatranscriptome of soil surface biofilm microbial communities from soil inoculated with nitrogen-fixing consortium DG1, State College... ... | reverse complement strand
TTGAAGTCTAGTTGAAAAATTAAGTCACTGGGTGCAAATCACAAATTAAACATCTCTTTGGATGTTCAAGACTAAAAAACAAAATTTATTTGTACCAAATTACTAACTAGATTCTCAAATAAGACGGTGAAAAGCCGACTTTAAGCAAGCACTCATCACGAAAACAAAAGTAAACTTAAGAACAATCAATTAACGATGATACACAAAATTTTGTTAGCTGTATCGGGATTGGGACATGCGGAAGAAATGCTCAAAATCCTCAGAGAAATCCCTTCAATTCAATCTGCAAAAATTACAGTTTTGCATGTAGTTCCAGCAAAAAGTACTGCTGCTAATATGACCGCTAAATGGGAAGAAGGCGGTAGAATTCTCGCTAATGCTATTCAAACCTTGAACTTAGATGCTAGCGAGGTTTCTTCAATTTTGCGCCAAGGCGACCCTAAAGATGTAGTTTGTCAAGTAGCTGATGAAATCGACGCCGATTTAATTGTTATGGGTTCCCGCGGACTCAAGCGGCTACAATCGATTTTATCCAACTCTGTCAGTCAATATGTTTTCCAGCTATCTTCTCGCCCCATGTTGCTAGTTAAAGATGACATTTATGTCAAAAGAATTAAACGCATTATGGTAGCAATTGACAATTCAGATGCAGCGAAAAATTGCTTGAAATTGGCACTATTTTTGTTGCGAGATATTCAGGGCGGTGAGTTGATTTTAGCAAATATCGCTACAGATTTTGGCGGTAAAAAATCAGAAATAACTCAGGTTACTGCCGACAAAAATCCAGTTTTAGCAGCTGCGGTTGTAGAAGCTGAAAAATACGGACTCAAACCTCGTTGTTATATTAGCAGTGGCAAACCTGGTGAAGAAATTTGCCGTTTAGCCGAGGAATTGAATGTAGACTTATTATTGCTCGGTTCTCCAGACCGTCGTCCATCCATTGCTAAAAGCTTTGTTGATATTGACCGACTCATCGGTGCATCTTTGTCTGACTATGTCCGAGTCAATGCCACTTGTCCAGTACTACTAGCACGAACCATCGCTTAAGCTAAAGATTTTCCATAAGTAGGTCAACTTAATTAAACATAAAACAATGATAGTGGCGTGGCAAGCTTAAAATAGTGCATTAGCTTGACTCTTGTGGGATGGGCGTCTCGCCCGTCCGGGGCAGGCTAGAAGCTTACCCCACAAGAAATTTTCTTACAACATTTTAGCCTTGCCACGCTAATACATTTGTTTACATCTACGTGTGACGTTTTTTGAGGTTCAGCTACTTACTAAATTGCTCATAAAACTTAAATACAAAAAGATATTTCACACAGTGACCAGTCCCTTGTTATAAAATCTGCTGTAGATATTAAACAAAGCAAATTTTATTTGTACTACTGGGCACATCCATAAATAAAAACCCCTACATTATTAGTGCAGGAGTCTTTATTTTATACAAAACGTATTAAGTATCTTTTCCACCTTCGCGGCTAGCAGTTTGGATGTACAGAATTAATAAAAACACAGAGGGCACAAGTACGAACAAAATGCTCGCTACGAACCCCAGGTCATTAACTTGCATGGCAAGAAAGCCTCTCTTAAATTTCCAATCTACAACATTAGGATATCATCATCGATGACAGAGTTGGTTCAAATTTTTTACCAAAACCAAATTCAAGAGTCAGAAGTCACAATTCAGAATCAATTGCAGTCCAAAAGATGGATGTATAACCACGTTTAGCAGCTGTACCAAATTTCAATTTAGTGGTGCTTCTAGGTAGCGAGTCCCAATTCCCATCGATTAATTCTGAATTCTGAATTGTGCATTCTTCTGGAATTAGTTAAATGCTAGCGATGCTTAATTTCACAAAACTTAAGGTTTTGTAACCACACTCACAGGGCCATTGACTAAAGTTTGACAAGCAAGACGGTAATTTTCAGGCTTTTTCTTTAATTTCCGGTTTTCTACATCTGTACGGGGGGAAAGATTCTGCTGTCCTTCCACTATCTCGACAATGCAAGTGCCACATTGACCGTAGCCACCGCAATTTGTCATCTTACCAATCAATGTATATATATCAATGTTGTTTTGAATAGCTTTGAGTCGGAGATTTGCACCATCCGCTGCTACTACTTCTTTATTTTCTTTAACAAATTTGATATTACCCATAGTTGATTCCTCCTTGACTCTCAGCTTCCCTTTCAAGGCTTAATATTGACATGGCTTGGCTCATATCTTACTTATTATAATAATTCATTACAAAATATTAATAAATGTTAAATAAACAAACATGACATCATAAAAATAGGACAGGCATGATACCTGTCCTAATAAAAAGATTTGAATAAATCAATAAACTTACCTGAACCCTACGGCTGCTTGCCAAACGAAAGCAAGCAACAAAAAGAATACAGGAATGACTGGGAGAACATCCACTAAAGGATCGAAGATTTGGTAAGCTTCAGGCAGTTTTGCTAATAAAAGTGCTGCTTCCATGTTTGTTTAAATCCACCTATCCAACACAGCGTTAATAATTGAGAAATATCTTAACATGGTTTGGTCATTGGTAATTTGGTCATTGGTCATTGGTCATTGGTCATTGGTCATTAGTTATTGGGCATGGGGCATTGGGCATGGGGCATGGGGCAGAAGAGGCTCCAGCTGTTCCAGGGGTTCCAGGGGAAAAACTCATCTCCCTTGTCTCCCTTGTCTCCCTCATCTCCCCATCTCCCCATCTCCCCATCTCCCCATCCCCCCATCCTCCACTCCCTCCAGCCAGTGACCAAATTCTGTGGTAAACCGATCGCTTAATATTGCTTCTCTAATCTTTTGGGTAAAGCGAATTAACTCAGTAATGTTGTGAATGCTTAACAAGGTGTAAGCTAAAATTTCTTGCGATCGCACTAAATGAGATACGTAAGCACGGCTGAAATTTTGACAAGTGTAGCAAGGACAAGTTTCATCTATAGGGGCAAAATCTTCACGAAACTTTGCATTTTTCAAATTCCAGCGTTCGCCTTGGACTATTGCTGTCCCGTGTCTAGCCCAGCGCGTGGGAATTACGCAATCAAATAAATCCACGCCAGAGGCGATGGCAATGGCCATTTCTCGATAAGTACCTACACCCATCAAGTAACGCGGTTTTTCGGGGGGTAAAAGTGGTGCTGTGACTTTGACAATTTCAGCCATCAATTCTGGTGGTTCTCCCACACTCACACCACCAATGGCGTATCCGGGTAAATCCAACTTAGCCAAAGCTTCCGCCGCACGACAGCGCAAATCTAAATATACGCCCCCTTGCACAATCCCAAATAAAGCTTGGTCGCTACGTTGATGAGCTGTTATGCAGCGTTCTAACCAACGGTAAGTGCGATCGGTGGCAGTTTCTACCTCTTGGCGAGTAGCTGGGTAAGGCGGACATTCATCAAAGGCCATGATCACATCTGCCCCTAAAGTATTTTGAATTTCAATGGAGCGTTCTGGTGTTAAGTTAATAATTTGTCCATCATGGGGTGAACGAAAAGTTACTCCATCTTCAGTAATTTTCCGCATCTCACTTAAACTGAAGACCTGAAACCCACCAGAGTCTGTGAGCATCGGCCCGTTCCATCCCATAAATTTGTGCAACCCACCACCGCCAGCAACGATCGCTTCTCCTGGTTGTAAGTGAAGATGATAAGTATTCGATAAAATCATCTGTGCCCCAGTATCTCGTAATTGAGAAGGGGTGATGGTTTTGACATTGGCTAGCGTTCCCACTGGCATAAATCTTGGGGTTTCCACAGGGCCGTGAGGGGTAAAAAACACTCCCGCTCTAGCTTTTGTCTGACTACAGCAAGCAAGACATTGAAATGAAAAATTGGCACTCATACCATTTTTAATTTTTGAAGATGCGCTTGTAGAACTTACGCGAAACTACATAATTTAGGGGCAATTTATGAATTGCCCCTAAATCAATAAAGCGCAGCCCGACATAAAATTTATATAACAGTTGTTAAGGTAACGTTTGTCTAACCTAAATATTTTCTGGTAGAGACTGTCCTTTGCCGACAACTAAGGACAGTCCCTACCAGAGTATTAGCTTATTTAGAAAGAATCAGAACAGTCATCGTCAATTTCTGCATCCCATCTAGCTGAGAGTACTTGCTCCATCATCGCTTCTATGGCGCTGACATTGAAGCTTCGCTCCCGTCGCTCTTGCAGAGGGGTAGATCGAGGAATCAACCTCAGACACACTCCTTCCTGCATCAAATCAAAGTAGGTTTCTTGTTGTGACGACTGTTTGAGTTCTAAATAGTCAAAACTACAAACATTCAAATATAGGGCATGGTTAGCCACTAAGGTAGACCTTTGCGGGTTAGCAAAAACTTCCATCACATCCCCTTCACCCTCGCTCAGTACCTTGTCTTCTTGGGTGTAGATGTAGTGGACTCGACCTAAATCTGTCAGCAACCGCCGCATGTCGAGTTTATTCACAATGATGCCCGCGTTTACAATGCACGGAGCTGGTATGCTGGTGTCGGGTAGATGGTGACTCATAGAGAAATAGCGATTGAGCTGCAAAGAGAAAAACATCAGCTAAACAGTCATATTGAATAGCTTACATTTACTCTCTAATATTTTAAAAAATATCATTTGTGGGGCAACCGTCTATTGACAACTGTCTACTTTTTAGATAGCAATAGACTTTTTTCAGTGTTTGATTACCTTTCCACTATTGGCATTTTACCATGTTGAGGCTTTCTTAAAATCTGCGTTAGTGCTGGATATCCTTCAATCTAAAGATGTGGAGTTTTGCACCGATCGCCCAAGTCCAAATCGAATAAGTTTCTAGTTAACAAATACAAAACACAAATTTTGCTCCTTGATACAATTGTAACATTTTTGTTTTTTTGTATAAAATAAAACTTTTAAACATTGAATGACCACTGAGACAAGCATAACAAAATTTTCCGGGATAATCTCTAAAGGAAGTAAATCTTATTTAAAGCTTTAAAGTCTCCAGGTGTCATTTCTACTGAAACTCAGACTGTTATCGAGCAATTAACAATGTAACTCAAATGGTGAAACAGCAACAATGGTGGAAAAACCTGCTGTTCAAGCTAGCAGCAAGTATCATATTTTACACAGTTATTCCACTGCCGTATTTGAATAAATTAGACTTCCACGGAGTGGCGCGTCTTGCCTCAATTGTAGGGTTGATAATTGGAGGCATTTTAGGGTTATTAGATTTAGTGATGAATTATACTGGTATACCAATGCTAACTCGTAGTGCGTTAGTAGTCAGTATTTGGATTGCCATAACTGGAGGACTGCACCTAGATGGAGCAATGGATACTGCCGATGGCTTAGCAGTGGGCGATCCAAATCGGCGATTAGAGGTGATGGCAGATAGCGCCACAGGAGCCTTTGGGGCAATGGTAGCCATCATCATAGTAGTATTAAAAATCACAGCCTTAACCGAAATCTCAGAAAACCGTTGCTTAGTACTGATGGCTGCTTGTGGTTGGGGACGTTGGGGACAGCAAATAGCCATTGCTAGATATCCTTACCTGAAACCAACAGGCAAAGGTGCTGTTCACAAACAAGCCATTCGTTCTTACAAAGATTTATTACCGAGTTTGTTGTTGCTATTGAGTTTGAGTAGTTTAGTGTGGCTGATGGATAAACAGCAATTATTTTTGCCAATAGTAATGATACTAGCTGGAAGTGCGATCGCCACTTTTACAGCCGCTTGGTTCAACCACAAACTAGGCGGACACACCGGAGATACCTATGGCGCAGTCGTTGAGTGGACTGAAGCCTTATTTCTCTGTGTCTTGACTGCTGTGAAAAGTTAGGAGTGAAAAGTTAGGAGTGGAAAGTTAGGAGTTAGGAGTGAAAAGTTAGGAGTGGAAAGTTAGGAGTTAGGAGTGAAAAATTATACCATTTCTTTGTGAGGCTGCGCCAAATTTTTTTTCTTTCTTTCTTTCTTTCTTTCTTTCTTTCTTTCTTTGTGTCCTTTGCGCCCTTTGCGGTTCCTTCCTCATATAGTTTGGCGCATCTTCATACAGAATTGGTATTAGGAGTTAGGAGTGAAAAATTAGGAGTTAAGAGTGAAAAGTTAGGAGTTAGGAGTGAAAAGTTAGGAGTTAAGAATTTTTAACTCATCATTCATAACTTCTAACTCATAACTCCTAACTCATAACTCATAACTTCTAACTCCTAACTCCTAACTTCATTTAATCGGCTGCAATTTTGTCACCTTGAGTTTAAAAGCCCCAACCCCAGTTTCTCCAAAAGACCGGACGCGGATAACATAAGTGCCTGTTTCTACGATGCGAGTAAATAGTAGAGAATTGCTACTACCATCAGGGCCGTCATCATTTTCTGCTAAAGTTGAACCATCGGGTGCTAGCAATGTGATGATGCTGTCAAAGCTATCAGATGACAGGTCAACTGCTAAATTGTCGCCCTTCTCTAGCTTGACTGTGTAATCGCGGGCAAACCCACCTTGACCTGTGGGAATGTCTTTGTCTGAAAGGCTATCGGAAAATTCAGTACTGTTAGATAAAGGAATTGGACTATATAACTTATTATTTTGAGCGAAAGCTGCACTTGTACTTGTAACTATTGCCAGCAACGTGGCAGGAATAACCATTGATTGTTTTAAAGCCGCCGCAAAAGCTTTATCCATAAATTTCAAGCAATTTTTCCGCAAAATTAGGGTGAATTGGTCAACTCATACACTTTTGTGCCCAAGTTTGCCCATTAATTCTGGATTGATTCGTCTTTAACTGTAGTGGCTACTGCTACTAATCCTAAGACCACAATTCCATACTCACGAAGTGTTTGCACAGCAGATCTGGCAGTAGCACCAGTAGTATAAATATCGTCCAATAATAATACTGGGACATTTGGAAGGCGATGGCGAAATTCTTGCCCAACAGCAAAAGCTGTCTTCAAGTTTTGTTCTCGCCCAGATACTGATAAACCAAATTGTGCTTGGGTTTGTCGCACTCTTGTTAATCCATCTAGTTTCAATTTTAATCCAGTTATTTCGCAGAAGCTTTGTGCTATTAAAGCAGCTTGATTGTATTTGCGTTGATGCAGCTTGCTAGCGTGGAGTGGGATGGGAACTACCACAGCCTGACTATCTCGCTTGGGTGAATTTAACAACCAAGATTCTCCTAACCATTGACCCAAAGGACGAGCTATTTGGGGTTGATTTTCGTATTTCATCACCGCGATCGCTCTTTTGACTATACCCCCATACTCACCCCAGCTAAATACTGGTAATGGTTCTTTCCACAGAGAAATTGAGTTTTGACGTTGACATTTTTGCAATTGTCTAGCGCAGTTGTCACAAATTTCTTGAGAAGTTGAGCGTTGGCACAGTGGACAATGGGATTGGAGAAAAAGATTAAGTAAGCTTGTGAGCTTTTGAGTCAAAGTATGCATTAGTCATTTGTCCTTTGTCATTAGTCATTAATCCAATGCCCCATGCCCTATGCCCTATGCCCTATGTTCAATGACTTAACATAAACACGATCGCACCGTTTTGTTTCTATTCCTGTTGCTGGTTTGTAGCCGTTGCTTTCATATAGCTTGACTGCTTCTACTAAAACGCTGGCAGTTTCAATCCAGATTTGTTCAAAACCACGTTCTGCGATCGCTGCTTCTAGCTGTTGTAACAAATATTTCCCCAATCCTAAACCCCTAATGCTGGGCAAAAGATACATTTTACGTATTTCTACAGCTTTTTGCCCGCGTTTGATGGGGTAGTATGCCCCAGTTCCTACTACCTGGCTTTGGTGTTCAATTACCCAAAACTCTCCCCCGGTGTCTAAATAAAATTCCTCTACTTGCAACACATCTCGGTCAGCACCGTTTGGTTCCCAACCCAAACCGTATTCTGATAATACATAATTGATTACTTGGGCGGCTCTGGTGCGATCGCTTTGCACCCAATCTCGAATTAAAAAGTCTTGATAATATTTTTTCATACCATTTGCTGGTAAAGTTTACACAGAAAAATTTTCTGGTTCTATATCCCAATTTACTCAGCAATTAGCTTTTCTGACAGATTTTAGTTCTGAGGCTTGAAATTATCTCACTTTTCTATACTTAGAAGTGCTTTTGTAGCATAAAGCAATAGGATTTACGCACTCAAGCTAGAGACATTACAAGTCTGGAAAACTAACGCCAGCATAGAAAGCCACTGTGTTGGTCTAGTTAAGAGAGTTGAAGCAAGCGGTGTAGAAACCCCCTATTCTGGGCGCTGGTTCACCGTTGACGGTTGAGTGTTAACAGTTAGCTTTCAAGTTGGAGGAATCAAAAGGGAGGTTGTCAAGGGAGGATGGCGTAGCCGGGGGGTAAATATATGCAGCTTCACAAAGAAATGGCATCACTGCCAAAATCTTTATTCAGCCAACTTATAACATCAAAATAACGGTTTTTATATGATAGTTCTCCTCAAACAATCTTTGCTAAAGATATCTGGAAACAAAGTCTTGATTATTGCGTAGGTTTGTTTACTTTATCTGAGTATTATGCCCAATGGCTGAGAACACAAACAGGTAAACCTGTTTCTACTTTTATTTATCCTACAGAAATACCAGAATTATAATTTGATTTTGACAAATTCATCTCTTAGTTAATCCCTTACCTGCAATAGTAGAGTACTTGGGCAAAGATTATCCTATGTACTTCAATAGCTTGTCTGAAGCAGCATAA
>Ga0314810_100168_pt1 | contig 8917 bp, 6 predicted proteins | sample STEome_8_FD_202331 | JGI IMG/M metagenome (GOLD analysis project Ga0314810, IMG submission 202331) | Metatranscriptome of soil surface biofilm microbial communities from soil inoculated with nitrogen-fixing consortium DG1, State College... ... | reverse complement strand
CCACTTTCTTTTCTCTGTAATTTGCACAATAATGGCAACCACAAGACTTCACGCATTGCCATCTCAGGCTAGGTGAAGGCAAACGTTTGAGCCACAAGTTTGACAAGAAGCTATAAGAGGCAAACAACAGTGAAACTAGCAGTCTACGGAAAAGGTGGTATCGGCAAATCCACAACTAGCTGTAATATATCCGTCGCCCTAGCTAAACGTGGCAAGAAAGTGCTGCAAATTGGCTGCGACCCAAAACATGACAGCACCTTCACCCTCACAGGGTTTCTGATTCCCACAATTATCGACACCCTCCAAGAAAAGGATTATCACTACGAAGATGTCTGGCCGGAAGACGTGATTTACAAAGGTTACGGTGGTGTTGATTGCGTAGAGGCTGGCGGCCCACCTGCGGGTGCTGGATGTGGCGGTTATGTCGTTGGAGAAACAGTAAAATTACTTAAAGAACTCAATGCTTTTGATGAGTACGATGTAATTTTGTTTGACGTTCTCGGTGACGTAGTTTGCGGTGGATTTGCCGCACCACTCAACTATGCAGATTATTGCCTGATTGTTACAGACAACGGCTTTGATGCGTTATTTGCAGCTAATCGCATTGCAGCTTCAGTGCGGGAGAAAGCACGGACTCACCCATTGCGTTTAGCTGGGTTAATTGGCAACCGCACCTCAAAGCGCGACTTAATTGAAAAATATGTAGAAGCAGTGCCAATGCCAGTTCTAGAGGTTTTACCTTTGATTGAAGATATTCGCGTTTCTCGCGTTAAAGGTAAGACTTTGTTTGAAATGGCAGAGCAAGATCCTTCTCTGGAGTACGTTTGCGATTATTATCTCAACATCGCCGACCAAATTTTGGCGCGTCCCGAAGGCGTTGTACCTAACGACTCACCAGATCGCGAATTGTTCTCTTTGTTGTCCGATTTTTATCTAAATCCGGGTAAACCCCAGGTTCCTAATTCCGAAGAGGAACTAGACTTGATGATTGTATAAATCACCAAGTTCTCAGGATGGGGAATAATAACATGGCATTCTTTCACAGCTTTACAGACTCATTAAAGCAGAAGTGGTTGCAATTTTTCCAGGCAAATCGGGATTGGATTATCTTGCACATGGAAGTAGAATCAGTGTACACACCTGATGGCGGGAAGCGACCACCTTCTTACCTCATCCTGGGAGTAGTTAACGCCCTAGAACCAAAATTAGCGCAATTGATGTTGCCTTTTGCCAAACTTAATCCTGATGCTGATACCCTGATTGAAGTGCTGGATTTGCATTTTGACCCAGATTTTGCTCTCGGTAACCGCTTCCAAATTACACCAGAACAAGAGAATTACGTGCATAATGCCGTAGCTGCCATTGATGAAAAGCCTGAAGATGAAACATTGACACATTCTCATAGCAATGGCTTTGAGTTGACGGCGGTATCTCAACAGTTCACAATGGTGGATTCTGATGATGCAAATCTGGGTTTAAGCGAGTCTGAGGAAAGTGAAAATGGCTTTGGTGATATTTCCTTATCTCACGACAAAGATTCAAAAGATGAGCCGCTTCAAACTTCTAGTGCAGAAGCAGATGAGTTTGGGGAAATTACTTTCGATGCCACAACAGCAGCAATAGAAGTAAAGCTGGATGACGAGGTAATTGAAGATAGTCCACTAGATGAAAGTGCATTTAGTGATGTGCTATCAGATGTCTGGGGTGATGAAACATCACTGCAAAAAACCGAAGAAAATAACGATTTGTTAGGGGAAGAACTGCCAGCCGGCGTTTTTGATGAATCTGAAATTGCCCGTCTCTTCCCCAACGCTTAATTACAAAGTTAGGAGTGAAAAAAGTTATGAGTGAAAAAAAGTTAAGAGTTAAGAGTTAGGAGTTAGGAGTTAGGAGTTAGGAGTTAGGAGTTAGGAGTTAGGAGTTAGGAGTTAGGAGTTAAGAGTTAGGAGTTAGGAGTTAGTAATAAAAACTCATAACTGACAACTCATAACTGACAATTCATAACTGACAACTTATAACTGACAACTCATAACTGACAACTCTATAATTCATAATTCATAACTCTCAACTCCGAACTCATACTTAATTACCCCTAACTGGAAAAATCAAGGGGAGAAAAAACCAAAATGACTGTCGCTCAACAACCAGAAGCTTTAAACTTTGAGTGTGAAACTGGGAATTACCATACCTTTTGCCCAATTAGCTGTGTGGCGTGGTTATACCAAAAAATTGAAGATAGTTTCTTTTTGGTGATTGGGACAAAAACTTGTGGCTACTTCCTGCAAAATGCAATGGGGGTGATGATTTTTGCCGAACCCCGCTATGCAATGGCTGAGTTGGAAGAGGGAGATATTTCGGCACAGCTGAATGATTATGAAGAATTGAAGCGGTTGTGTTTGCAGATTAAACGCGATCGCAATCCCAGTGTAATTGTCTGGATTGGCACTTGCACCACTGAAATCATCAAAACAGATTTGGAAGGTTTAGCACCGAAACTCGAAGCTGAAATTGGTATTCCCATCGTTGTGGCGCGTGCTAACGGTTTAGATTATGCCTTCACCCAAGGAGAAGACACCGTGTTAGCTGCAATGGCTAATCGTTGTCCCGATAAAGCGCCAATGGCGGAAACAGAGAAAAACGAACGCAATGCCATTCAAAAGCTGCTGAATTTCGGTAAGAAGAAAGAAGAAGTCGTCCAAGAAGAATCTGAGTACGTAGACCACCCGCCCTTAGTTCTCTTTGGTTCCCTTCCCGACCCAGTAGTTACGCAGTTAACCTTAGAACTGAAGAAACAAGGCATCAAAGTTTCCGGCTGGTTACCCGCTAAACGCTTCACCGAACTGCCAGTATTGGAAGAAGGGTATTATGTTGCTGGTGTCAACCCCTTCCTCAGTCGCACAGCTACAACTTTAATGCGCCGCCGCAAATGTAAACTCATCGGCGCACCCTTCCCCATTGGCCCCGATGGAACCCGCGCTTGGATTGAGAAAATTTGCTCGGTATTTGGTATTACTCCCAAAGGTTTGGACGAACGGGAAGCCCAAATTTGGGAAAGCTTGGAAGATTACGTGAAACTGATTCGCGGTAAGTCTGTATTCTTCATGGGTGATAACTTGCTGGAAATCTCCCAAGCACGGTTTTTGGTGCGCTGTGGGATGACAGTTCACGAAATCGGCATTCCTTATATGGATAAGCGCTATCAAGCAGCTGAATTAGCGCTACTGGAGAAAACTTGCCAAGAAATGGGTTCGCCGTTACCAAAGATTGTGGAGAAGCCAGATAATTACAATCAACTCCAGCGAATTTATGAGTTGAAACCAGATTTAGTAATTACTGGTATGGCTCATGCCAATCCCTTAGAAGCACGCGGTATTAATACAAAATGGTCTGTGGAGTTCACTTTTGCTCAAATTCACGGCTTTACAAATGCGCGTGACATGTTGGAATTGGTGACTCGTCCGTTGCGTCGCAATAATAATTTGAAAGATTTAGGTTGGGAAAAGTTGGTTAAGGAAGAAGCGAAGATTTAGAATTTGGCTTTTTATTGGATAGGGGATTCCCCACTGCCTTCTATCCAGTAGACTTCTTGGCCTGAGTCGGGAAAAGGGAAAGGGGAAAGGGGGAAAGGTTTTGTGTTTTCCCTTTCCCCAATAAAAATGCACCCCTTTTTCTATCTCTTGCAAAAGTGCTTTTTGCAAGAGGTATAGTTAACAGTCTTCTATGGAATATTTTTTTACTTGGAAGTCCCTAAACCCGAATAAAGCTCGATTCCAGTAGTTGATTAGCTTTTATTCCAGGCAACAGCGCTAAGGTATCATTCCCAAAGAGAATCGCAGCAGCGCAATTCACATCCACAAAGGTTAGTTGACGCAAACTCAGTCCGCCGGATAAGCCGATGGAGTCTTGTTTGGGGTTAAAGTCTTGGATTGTGTCGGTGCCGTTGCTATCAGCACTGAGGATGAAGATATCTCGACCCTTACCACCATTGAGTAGGTCATCGCCTTCCCCACCCCAGAGGATATCAGCTCCATTACCACCTAAGAGGCTATCATTGCCAGCGTTGCCAAACAAAGTATCTTTGCCATTTCCTCCAGTGAAGTTATCATCGCCACCATTGCCAATGAGGATACCTTTACCATTTTTGTCATTAACGGTTCTGCCGACTTCTATGGTAACGATCGCCTGACTGGTGAGGCTGCCATCACTGACTGTGTACTGGAAGCTGGCTGTACCGCTAAACTTGGAGTTCGGGGTAAAGATGACGTTACTCTTGTTGAGGGTAACTCTACCACCCACAACATTACTAAATCCATTGGCTAAAATAGACAGCTTTGTGTTGGCATCGGGGTCAATGTCGTTGGCTAGGAGAGTGGCTACGGGAATCACCTTTGCCACACTCTGGTTAGCTGTGAAGCCACTGTCATTATTTGCGGTGGGAGCTTCATTGACATTCGTAACTGTTAATACAAAGTTAGTGCTGGCATCAGGAGTGCCACCCACATCAGCATCATCCACCGCAACATTAACCGCATAGCTGGATTTCGTTTCAAAATCCAGGTTAGTGTTGGCTTTCAGGTACAGGACATTGTTAGCAATTTCAAAGGCGCTAGCGTCAGCTCCGCTGAGGCTAAGGACATTAGTGCCCAAAGCATCATCGGTGACAGTGATATCTGCGACTTTAATCCGTGTTGTAGTGCTGGTGCTTTCGGCGATCGCTGTTAGTGAATTGTTCAGCACCACGGCAGTGGGAGCTTGGTTGAGAGTTACAATCGTGCCTGGAGAGCCAGTTTCTAGACCATCGGCAGCGAGGAAGGCACCATTGACTCCGGCGACGCTCAAGGTGGAGACAGTTGGTAGTGGCAGCGTAGTACTGCCCAAACCAGCCTGATTATCAAAGGTCAAGCCTGTGGTGGATGTGCCAAATCTAACACCAGTAATTCTGTTGCCGCTGGCATTAAAGAGATTTAACGCATCGCCCCCGGTGCTTAAACCTATACCAGAGCCGCTATAAGTACCAACGGTGAAGCCACTGGGGACATTACTACCAAACCATGCCGTTTTGAATGCATTGGCGGTGGTGACATCACCTTCGATAAAAATAATTGATTGTCCAGGGGCAATGCTGGTAACTCCGTTGAGTGCCACTGAGTTAGCGAAGTTGTTGGAGTCGTCATCTATTCTCCAGCCAGTAATGTCTATAGTACTGGTGCCTGTATTTGTCACCTCGAACCAGTCGGCACCATAGGGGCTATTGCCGCTACTCCACGGTGACACCTCGGAGACGATGACATTGGGAAGTGACGCTGTTTCATTCACCACATCCGTAACAGCTAAAGTAAAGTTGGCGATCGCATCCGGAGTACTGCCAAGAGTCGGGTCATCTACATTAACGATGACACTATAGCTGGTCTTGGTTTCGTAATCTAGAACAGTTCCAGCTTTGATGTACAGTCCAGTGCTGTCAACTTCAAAGAAGTTAGCATCAGTTCCAGTTACAGTCAGATTATTTGTTCCTAGCCCATCATCAGTAATAGTAATATCTGCTACTTTCAGTCTAGTTGCAGTGCTGGTGTTCTCAGCGATGGCTGTAACCTGATTGTTCAGCACTATAGCAGTGGGAGCTTGATTCGGAACAGAGGAAGGTGCGTAGACCCAAAGTTGCGGGTGATTGATATCACCACCGCCATTTTCACTGACTACATAAAGATAGCCATCTTTGTCCATTGTCAGACCTTCATGCCCCTGGTCTACAACAGACAGGGGATTACCTGGATTAGAGACAATGGTTAGGGAACTGTAAATATTTCCAGAGCGATCGATTTCGACGATTTTGCCCGATTCTTGACTCAGTACCAGCAGATTACTGTAATCAGCTTGGCCGTTGAGAGATGACAGATTTGACAATGCGTAAACATCGGCAAAGTCCAACAGATTGGCCAATGCAGGATTGAAAAGGTCGGTGGAGTTTACTGTGGTGGGGGAACCGTTTGTGGCGGTACTGGCTGCAAAATCAATGTTAGTTTGAAATATCCCTTGTGGTTGCGTCTCTTTGACGGCAATAAATCCGCTCGTCAATGGGTCATAGGATATGCCTTCAATGCCAATATTCCCCACCGTTGTACCTAGCTTGACGGTTTGCACGTCGCTTTTGGTAAGCGTAGTGTTTGGTACGTAAGTGAACAAGTTGGCCTGACGGTCTCGTTCCTCGATTAAGACGAATTTGCCGCCGCCGATGTAGGTCAGCCCTTCCGTATCATAAAAGTCCGTGCCTTGGGGACTATTACCAGGAGCCAATGTCATTGAGTCGATTAACTCCCCTGTCTTCGTTACTTGAACGATTGATGTGCTACCATCGCCCACGACGAACAGGGTGTCAGTGTCCCAGTTGTAAGTTACCGCCGAGACTTCCTGAGCCAGCAGGCTGTTGGGAGGTGCAGTGGTGCGTGTAGGTTCGGGTAGGTCATACCGGCCGATCAATGTATAGGTGGATAGATCGACTGAATTAATTGCTGGCATTACTATTTGTCCTTAGAAGGGTAAAAGTTTGCAGGAATGCGTCTGTATATTGCATTTCCGTATGGATAGTTATTAGTCATTAGTCCTTAGTCATTTGTTTTTCTGAGGACTAATGACTAAGGACGAAGGACAAATAAAATATTTGAAACCACAGCTTTTACCGGACAATACACTTTCAAGTCAAATAAAAGTCTAAGAAAAATTTAAGAAAAGTTTATGGGCAATGGCACAAATGATGACAAAAAAATTATGACTTACGCACTCATAACGCAATACGGTTCAGTTTAGAGACAAAAAACTTACAGCTATTTTCAGGTAAATGAACCACGGCTTTTTTTTATCACGCAAAGCGCAGAATAGCAGAGAGGAATATGAGTATGTGGTCTAAATAGATTAAAACTACTGTAAACTCCCCTACTACGATTATTCATAACTGAACCGTATTGCACTATGTACCAGACCAAGATCATTTACCAAAAGTTAGATACCCAACTTATCAAATAAATCGGGTATCTAAATACTGCGAACTTTCACAACTTAAGTACGATTGCTATATAATCTCGATTATTATGAGCAAGGTTAAAATATTTTTTACTATGATTAATAATCAAGACTTACTTGCAAAACTCTACAATGCTTTTAACCCCTTTGAACCATTACCCGCAGGCGATCCAAAATATGTAGATTGTCAGGATGTGCGGGGGGATGCAGATATTTTGCAAGAGTTGGGAAATCGGATGCAATTGTCAAATACAAATACTTGTCAATTGTATTCTGGTCATCGGGGTGCAGGTAAGTCTACAGAATTACTTAGGTTGAAGAAATATTTATAAAATCGCAAATTTTATGTTGTATATTTTGCGGCTGATGAAGAAGATATCGATTCTGAAGATGCCCAATATACAGATATTCTCCTCGCCTGTACCCGCCGTTTGCTCAAAGATTTAAAAGAAATTGCTAGTCCTCGTCCTATACTCGACTGGTTAAAAAGTCGTTGGGAAGATTTAAAAGATTTGGCGCAGACTCCCATCGAATTTGACAGTCTAGGAGTAGAAGCTCAAATTGCTCAGTTTGCTAAGTTAACTGCAAATTTAAGAGCTGTTCCAGAATTGCGCCAGAAGATTCGCCAAAAAATCGATCCTTATACCGTAACTTTAATTCAAGTTTTAAATGAGTTCCTGGTGGATGCAAAACAGCACTTACCTAATGGCTACAATAAACTGGCGGTAATTGTCGATAACTTAGACAGGATGGTATTAGTTAAAGACAAAGAACGCACTAACCATGAAGAAGTTTTTTTAGACCGCAGCGAACAACTCCAAGCTTTAGATTGCCATTTGATTTACACTGTTCCCATTTCAATGGTCTATTCTACAAGAGCAACAGACCTGAGGGATATTTACGGTGACCCCCAAATTTTACCGATGATTATGGTAAAGACTTTCAAAGGAGAAGTTTATCAGCCAGGACTCAAGAAAGTTAAGGAAGTAATTAACAGAAGAGTCAGGCAAATTGCACCAGAACTATCACTAGAAACGGAAATTTTTGACAGTCCCCAAACCTTAGACAGACTTTGTTTAATGAGTGGAGGTCATGTGAGAAATTTGCTATTGTTAACTCAAGATGCCATTGGACGCACTGAAGAATTACCTGTTTCAGAAAAAGCGGTGCGACGAGCAATTACTCAAGCTAGAGATACTTTTCGCCGCGCTGTAGAAAATCACCAATGGTGTCTGTTAGCTGAAGTCTCTTGTTCTAAGCGCATTATTAATGATGACTTGTATCGGAATTTGATGTATAACCGCTGTCTTTTAGAATACCGCTATTTGGATGATGATGGAGAGATGCAACGTTGGTATGATATTCATCCATTGATTCAAGGAATTCCAGAATTTAAAGAAGCCGTAGCGAAACTTTCATGAACTCAAATTTAAGTGATTGGGATGATGATTTACCCCCAGAACCAGAAGAAGCTTATCAAGACTTGGTTCGCGCACTGAAGCGAAAATCAGGATTTGGTTTGTTTTTTGTCCAATGTACGCCTGTGGAAGCAGACAATTTGATTGTCAAACTTCCTCAAGAGATTCCTAAGAAGAAGATTGCAGTTTTACGCTTGGTTGAGGCAATTGATAATTTATATGAACGAGTGGCGGAGTTTATTAAAGACAAGCAAATTGATATTTTATTGATTAAAGGTTTGGAATATTCTTTGTATAAGTATGAAAAAAGAACTTTTGGAGAAATTACTGAAGGACAATTTAGGAATTTAACTAGTGTTCCGCATATTTTAAATCACTTAAACCAACAGCGAGAACGCTTTAGAGATGATTTTCCAATTAGCTTTGTTTTTCTTGTGCGTTCGTTTTCAATAAACTATTTTATTCATCGTGCCCCAGATTTT
>Ga0314810_100164_pt1 | contig 9057 bp, 6 predicted proteins | sample STEome_8_FD_202331 | JGI IMG/M metagenome (GOLD analysis project Ga0314810, IMG submission 202331) | Metatranscriptome of soil surface biofilm microbial communities from soil inoculated with nitrogen-fixing consortium DG1, State College... ... | reverse complement strand
ATTACTAAGGCTATTTAACTAGACATTGTATCACCAAAATTAGCCCAGCGATCGCCCTGATACGATAATGAACCCCACAGAATCAAGTTTAATTTGCGGTCGGCGAATTCCCTCTAAAATAGCGGCACTTAAAGCAGTTTCTATTTTGAGTTCTTCAGCTAATGCTCGATCCCAACTTTGTTGATTCAACAACAAGTTTAATTGTTCTACTCTATTGCTTAATTTCTTTTCGGCGATGAGGCTACGTTTTTCACACAATTCGATAAAATCATGACGATTGGAAAGTAAAACTAAAGAAGCATTACGTACTTCATAGCAATAATTTTGCCATTTACTAGGTTCGACAAAATTGTCAATAATTTCTAATCGTTCTTTTGCCAAATTGTAATCTCGTTGTTGGTTATTGTTTCTATCTTTGTAGGGACGTTGTAAGATATCCAACAACACTGGATCTTCCACAACAGATATTGGTTGCTTGCGACCATCAACATAGATAGTTTCCATAATTGGTGGAAACAAAGCATCTACACGTCGCTGCAAGATTTTGTATTGAGAATTATCCAGTTTATTCTCAATTAAAACTTGTTTGGCAATTTTTAAATTTGTCTCCAGTATATAATTATATTGGAAACCAAACCATTCCTTGCCTTGTTGTGCGTCCCAAGATGCATCAGTGCGCCACATGGCAAAGGCTTGACCCCGGTCATCCCAATCTATATAGTTTAACAGTGCTTCGACAAATCCTTCTCCAATTCGCAAGAGTTTAACATCAGAACTTTGGTTGGCAATTCTGCGGTTATAAGTACCATATTTGTCTAAATAACTGTCAGCAAAACGAGTTTTTAATTCATTTATCGGCACCAAAGTACGGGTTATCGGTTGATAGCGCTTCATTTCTGGAAAATCTGGGTGAGTCGTTGGTTTGAAACCCAGTGCATCACAAATCCAGCCTTCAATTGCTCGTTTCATTTCTAAATGACGAGCATCATAATTATCTAAATCTTGAAAATATTCGGTTGCTATTTCATCAGTGGCGTCAATTTCATCTAAAGCATTGAGTTCGCTAATTTTGATGATTTCGGCTTGGATTTGTGCTTTGATTGGCTCAATCATTTCCACTAAACCAGCAGCACCAGATTGAAATAATGTTGCTTCTAATTCTGGCAATTTTTCATCTACGTAAAACTGAAAACTAGCAATTGATTGTTGAAAAATCCCAAAACCATCTTTCAAAACTTGATACCAAGCGTTGTGGGGACTATCTTCTAAATAAGGGCCAATCAATACACAAGATTGGATGCCTATTTTGCTCCCAATACGGTCAAGCCTACCAATTCTTTGTTCTAATTGATTAGGCGACCAAGGAAGGTCGAAATGAATTAACCAATCAGCAAACTGGAGATTACGCCCTTCTTCTCCAGAGCGATCGCATACTAAAATAAAGCAGTTGGCATCGTTTTTGAATCTATTTAACCCGGACTCGACTTTATCCGGTGATTCTCCAAATTGATGGCTGACTACCGCCTGGGTACCAAAGGTATCAGATAAATAGCGGACAATTTCTGCACAACTTTGGGCAAAACTGGTAAATATAATAAATTTTGGGAAAATGTCCCCTGCAATTGGTCTCTTGATTCTCTGCTGGATTCTGGTGAGAAATTCTTTTTGATTTCTGCGGACGTTTGCCGGAATTTTAAAGTATGTACCTAGTTGATTTAGCAATACTGTTCTTAAATTTTCTTTGCGTTCTCCGTCTTCCATTGGTTGATGAACAATCTTGAATATGGATTGCAAAATTTCTTCTTCGCCGGAAAATTTAGGAGTTGTAGTTAATAGGCGAATATCATCTTCTTTAAATTCTTGACTCAATTTCACATGGGGTTTTCCAGTTAAACGGCTGGTAATTACTTGTTCTAAAATGCCTAACCAAGTACCCGCAGCTAAAAATAGTAACAGGAAAATTCGCTGATATTGCTTTTCTTTGGGGGCAACACTACGCCATTGATTGATGAATTCGTGAATATCGAGCGATCGCTCATCTAAATCATATTCTTCTTTGGGCGTAAAATTGCGGTCAAATATCACATCTTCCACCGCCGCCCGACGGTTGCGAAGCATCCGCCGATATAATCGATAGGTATCGCTGACGTGGCTGCGAATTGTTTGGACAATTTGATTGGGTTCCGCAGTATTTTCTTCTAAAGAATTTTCTAAATCATCAGCTAAATTGAGTAAATACTTATCCTCAGGAAACAATTTGCGTAATTCCTGCAAATTATTTTTCAAGACCACAGGCTTTGCATCTTCTCTCAAAGCCAACAGCACTTTTCCTATTTGTTGACTGCTGGCAACTTTGGCACGGAAACCTGCTAAATCTTGTAGTCTGTATGTTGTGGGGTCGAGCAAATGCAACATTGCTAAGAAATCTTGCTCGTGATTCACAACCGGATTAGCGGATAATAAAAGTAAGCGATCGCTTTTGTGAGCTAGTTCTTTACAAGTCTCAAAACGCTGCCGCACTGCTGCATCTTTAGAGGTCGCCATTGCGGCGATGTGATGGGCTTCATCTAATATTAAACAGCCAATCTTCGCTCTCAGATTAATTTTATGAACATCTTCAATAGCTAGTACCGCTACTCGTTTGGGAAAATGAGAAATGTAAAACTTGTTTTCTAACTCAGTGCGCCATTGTTGCAGCAAATATTGGGGAACTATGACCACCGCACCTTTTTTCGGTTCATCTAACAGAAATTGGCGCAGAATTGCACCGGCTTCGATGGTTTTTCCTAGTCCTACTTCGTCTGCTAAGATATAACGTTGAATTGGGTCTTCCAGCACCCGCCGCACAACTTCAACTTGATGGGGATAAAGATTAATATTTGCCGAAATTAATCCCGTCATCCCGCGACTGACTGCGCGTTGCTGAATCAAAGATTTCACAAAAGCCAATCTTTTATCGTGGAAATAGGGCGTTTCGTGACCCTTCATTGCTAAAGTTTCAATGGGGTCTGTGTTCGGTAAATTACAACGGACATAAATTTCTTCTTCCGTCAGAATTGCAGTTTTCTTGTCTGGTAAATCAACTTGATATTCTTCTGTATCTTCGTCCCAGGCGAAAATTCTGCCAATTATCCATTTATCTTGGTTTTCGGACTTAATATAGCATCGTGCTTGGGGTTCAAGCCGCACTTGAGAAAGCGAACTTAGAGGTAACGTTTTTTGTAGACGTTGCCCCAAAGAGCAAAAATACTCAACAGTCGCATTAGTCTCAGATATTTCGGCAACTTTTCCTATACCCAAATAATTATTCTGGGACTGTACTAATAAACCAACTCTAATCATAGATCCAGTCCCCTAAACAGACTTAAAGTAACTTCCAAATTAGTTTATTCAGCCGTATCTGGCAATTTTGGCAAATCTCATTATAGACAATAAACTGCTCTTAGAGTTTTTCAATATGGCGAACTGTAAATTTCATTTATATCATGTTCTGTTAATTAGTTATGATTGCCACAGCCATTGCACCGTACTTCCAACCAATGTCTAGAAAAATCCACAAATCCCATCGGAAACATTCTCATAAGTGAAACTGAAAAATGAAACGTTCAAATCGCCTTGCTTGGATGGCTGTAATTGCCATCGCTGCCATCGTTTTACTGAGTTTAATAGCAGCTCCTAATAATACCAAAATTACTAGCGGTTCTACTTACAATCGAGATCCCAACGGCTATGGGGCTTGGTATAATTTTATGCAAAAACAAGGAGTTTCAATTCAGCGCTGGCAAAAACCTTTTAGTGAAATTCCACCAGAGGACAGTCCAGTTACCTTTGTTGTGGTTCCCAGCGAACCCAGAGGTACAAGCCTCGATATTCAAGAACGTGAATGGGTAGAAAAAGGAAATACTTTAGTAATTTTAGGTGTTGGCGGGCGAGTCACAGAATCAGATTTTAGCACCCTGCAAAAATCTCCCCAAGGAGATATTAAAATTGAGACCCGCAGGCGCAATAGAAAAGTTAACCAAAAACAAATTGATTTAGGCGATCGCTTTGGTGCTATTGTCTGGCAAGAAACATACAACCAAGGTAAAGTAATTTTTTCTACAACTCCTTACTTAGCCGCCAACGCCTATCAAGATAATTTAAGTAATTTTAAGTATTTAGCTGATTTAGTCAATAAAAACAATAACACAATACTTGTGGATGAATACATTCACGGCTATAAAGATCCTGATGTCAGACTCAAAGAAAGCGAAGGAAATTTGTCTAGTTTTTTTGTTAAAACCCCTTTATTTCCAATATCGATCCAAGTAGCGATCGTGCTATTAGTACTAATTTGGGCACAGAATCGCCGTTTTGGTAAACCAGTAACTTTAGATACACAAGTCGCCGACAACAGCGAGGCATACATCCAAGCCTTAGCCTTGGTGTTGCAGAAAGCCGATACCACGGACTTTGTAATTGGGATGGTGGGTAAACAAGAACAATTGCAACTGCAAAAAGCCTTGGGATTAGGTCAAGTACCCCTAGAACACCAAACTTTAGTTAATATCTGGGTAGAAAAAACAGGTGCAAGTGGCGCGGATTTAGATGCAGTTTTAAAGCTGCGATCGCACAAACAGCCCATCAAGGAACAAGAACTGTTAAGCTGGTTGGGAAAATGGCGAAGTATAAGATTAACTCGTAATTCGTAATTCCTACAAATGACTAATACCAAAATTCATATTATGAACCAAACCCATGCTATTTTAATTCAACTTGGTGAAAGTCTTAAACAAGTAATTGTCGGACAATCCAGCCTCATACAACAACTTTTAGTGGCACTATTAGCCGGTGGACATATCATTTTAGAAGGAGTACCGGGGACTGGTAAAACTCTGTTAGTCAAAGTGTTAGCACAATTAATCCAAGGTGACTTTCGCCGAATTCAACTAACACCAGATGTCTTGCCATCAGATATCACTGGTACAAATATTTTTGACTTAAATAGCCGTAATTTTACTTTAAAAAAAGGGCCAATATTTACAGAAGTACTGCTAGCAGATGAAATTAACCGCACTCCTCCGAAAACACAAGCGGCGCTGCTAGAAGCAATGGAAGAAATGCAGGTAACCTTGGATGGTGAAAGTTTGCCCTTGCCGGATTTATTTTGGGTGATTGCAACCCAAAACCCCCTAGAATTTGAGGGGACTTATCCTTTGCCAGAGGCACAATTAGACAGATTTTTATTTAAATTAGTAGTAGATTATCCCGATCAAGCAGCTGAAAAGCAAATGTTACTCAATCGTCAGGCGGGGTTTGCAGCAAAGCGCTTAGACATTAGCCGTTTGAAACCAGTAGCCACAGTAGCCGATATTTTGCAAGCGCGACAAGCAGTCAAAGAAGTTAAAGTATCAGAAGCGATCGTTGATTATTTGTTGGCATTAGTGAGAGTATCGCGTCAATATCCCGATTTAACTTTGGGTGCATCACCTCGCGCCGCCGGTGCTTGGTTGCAGACATCTCAAGCCCTAGCGTGGTTAACTGGAAGAGATTTTGTCACACCAGATGATGTCAAAGCAGTTGCATCTCCATTGCTACGCCATCGACTGATTTTGAAACCAGAAGCAATGCTGGATGGTTTACAAATCGACGCGGTAATTGCGTCGGTAATTAATCAAGTACCGGTTCCAAGGTGATGGAATTTTGGATTTTAGATGACAAATTATCTTGATGTCCGCGAAATCACCCATAATAAAGAGTTTGTAGTGAGGACTTTAGTCCTCAAACTAGGACTGAAGTCCTCTGTGCGAGACGCTACGCGTAGCTTGCTTCCCCGTAGGGGTACACTACAAGCAAACATTTGTTTAGAAATTTCAAAATAAGAATATTCAATTATTCCTTGTACACTGGGCGTCTCGCCCGCCCAGTTTATATGGCGGGCAAGATGCCCACCCCACAAGTATGACTAAGGGCATGAAAGTTACTTGCCTTGATTTAAATTGGCACCGATATCGGATTCATTTGCTCTTCTGTTAACGGTGTAGATAACCAGCCCATTTTTACAGGAACATCATAGATGCGTTTTGCCCCCATCCTCAGCCAGTAATGTGGCATTTCCGGCACAATAACTTTCACCACATTTAAGCCGATATCTGGGCGAGTTTTATCTAGTACTAAAGTTTCTAATCCAGCGTTTTTGGCAATTTCTACACAAGTCATGACATCTTGATAGATATCATCGCTCCAACGCTGTTGATAATCTTGATATACTTTTGCTGGAACTGTAGAGTCTGGAACTAAATAAGGTTGATTTTCAATGGTTGCTTTTTTAAACCATTCTCGCATTTCCCCAAACTCTTTATTCACCTCTGCATCATCGCAAGTGAACCCGACTTGATTCACTTCGGTAACTGCCCGCAAGATGGCAATTTTAGGGTCAAAATGCGTTCCAAAACCCAGAAGAATTGTTTGCTGTGCCTTACCTTTAAGATAGGAGACAGCCACAAAAGTGGGAATCCCTAAATCTGCTGTAACATCCAGTACCCATAAGTCACGATTTTTGCTTTTATATAAATCTTGCACTTCCAGCAGATATGGTTCGTTAAAACTAGCTAAATCCACACGGGGACGCTTAAGGCGGTTATACCACCAAATTGATATACTATCCCGTTCGACTATTTCAAAGAATCCTTGCAGAATTGCTTCTTCGAGAGTATTACCAGTGGCATCGCCATTAGAGTTGGCGCGACAAAATTCATGGTCTTCCGGCAGAGGATAGCCGTAGTAACAATAAGCCGTGGGAATGTATTTGTGGGTTTGCTCGGTTAAAGACCAAACGGGAGTCCATTCAATGACTTTAGTTTCGTCGAAGGGTTGAGGAATCCAATCAAAGTGCCCCCCTCTCCGGTTTAATTCCTCACGATATTCATATTGTTCGGAACTAAAAAGCGAACACTTTGCTGGATGGATGGCTTTATCTCCTAACTCGGCTAAAGTGGCACTAATGCGGGGTTCGTTTCCTTGGTAAACACCAGAATAGCGTTCAATGGCTTCACAAAATCCACTAGCTTTTGATTGACGGTCAGTTTTTCCTTTGCCCCCACTTTTATGCTTAAGATAACGGCGCAATTTTCCTATATTGGAAGCAACTGCAAAGCTATGGATAGCATTATAGCTATGGAGCAAGCTATCATCAGGGTCGGAAGACCTAACTAGGGAAGTGACCACTCCTGTAATAGGACTAATTAGGTGTTGATAGCGATTAACAGTTTGGTCAGGAGAGAAAGCACGATGTCCGCCATCGCTGGTAAATTGCTTTTTGCGGCTGCTGAGAACTAAAGGTTGAAAAGCTCGTTCGGTCAATAGATTGGGGTTGCCGCAGCTGGGACATTGGGGACGTAAACTAAGAATGTGGGTTTGGATATCTAAGTTTCTTTGGTCAAAGGTGATAACTTTTCCTTCTAAGGTAGGGAAGGGTGTTGTGTCTTCTACACCTTGTTTAACAATCCATTTAGCAATTTCTGTAGTTGCTAGCTGCAAGGCAGTTTGTAAAGTAGATGGAATTACCGCCGCCGGAGGAGGAAGACATTCAATTACCTCTGATTTGACTTTATTTCCATTGCTTTGTAGCACAGAAGAGTCCGACTCTTGGCTAAGAGAAAGTTGCAATGAACTATTTTTTTGCCTTAATACCGAAGCTTCCACTTCTCGATTAGTCCTGAGACGTTGGGCGAGGCATTCCCAACAGCCTGTTATTTGAGGTTGGAAGATTGGCCCTAACCAAAGAATTGTACCAACGGGTTTAATTAGCAACCAAGGTTGATTGGCTTTGAGGGCTATTTGATTGATTTTATTTAGTTCGGGTTGGAGATAGTCATCGGTTAAAACAACCAATAGAGAATGAGGCGGAAATTCCTGTAATTCTCCATCCCAGTTGATAGCTTTGATTCCCACTTCTTCTAAAGCTGTGATTAACGGTTGGGTGGGAAGATTGGCAACTGAAGAAACATAAACTTGGGTTTGCTGCAAACATTGGTAAGCAACTTGGGGTTCTACTTTCAGCAAACCCCAAAAGGCAACTGCTTCTGGAGTAAGTTGGGAAATGGCTTCAGTTATGTAGCCTCTAGCTTGCAAGCGTTCTAGGGCATAGTCAATGTGACTGGGGTCTACTTGCAGTTTATTGATAATTTCATCAACGGTATAGTTGCCGTTGAGGAGGGGAATTAGTTGGCAGTAAAGTTCTCCGGTAAGGGCATGGGTGGAAGATTCACTTAATAAATAGACGTGCTTGGGTTCGATAATTTCAGCACGAAAATGGGGTTTTATTTGGAGAATTTTCATATTGCTATTTTTATGTGGCAAGGGCTGGTTTATGATTTAGAAATTTATAGTTAAGTCAGGTGTAGAAGGAATGTTTTTTTAACGCAGAGGGGCGCAGAGTTAAACGCAGAGGTACGCAGAGGGGTACTTACTCTGAAGGGGATTTGTGAGGGAGTAAATTTAATCAGAGAAGACAAACCCAAGCCAATCCTACTAAGATAGTAAGCTTTTGCTATGGGTTTGTTTCTTTAATATTTTTATTCACTTCAAACTGATATGAAAAATCAGACAACTTACTCGTTCAAAGTGTTAGTAGACGAGTTAGTGACGTGGGCAAGCTATCAGTTTATTGGTACTAATAAAGTACTTCAATGAAGTGAAAAAATTTTTCAACTCTTAAGCAAATTGATATATCTGCTTTTGAGTTAGTTATACACCACTGCTTGTTGGGATGGAGGGGGATACACCACCGTCTCCACCACCGTATTGAGAAGCGTTTACACCGCCAACTCCTACGCCATCAACTGTCAACTCTTCTTCTGATAAGTCGAGTTGCATTCCGGGCATAACACGCATTGTAGGCTCAGAAAGTTTGGGTTGCAAACGAGTTTGTTTTTGATTTTCTTCGTGATTTTCTGGTCTCATGAGAGATTTCTCCTAATGAAGTAAATCGAACAAAAAGTTTCTCCAGAACTGGATTAAGATTGCTGTCACTTTCCCCTGGTGGAGAAAGATAACTGCGCTCAAATACACCGTTCT
>Ga0314810_100159_pt1 | contig 9182 bp, 5 predicted proteins | sample STEome_8_FD_202331 | JGI IMG/M metagenome (GOLD analysis project Ga0314810, IMG submission 202331) | Metatranscriptome of soil surface biofilm microbial communities from soil inoculated with nitrogen-fixing consortium DG1, State College... ... | reverse complement strand
TATTTTCCCTTTCCCCTTTCCCCTTTAACCTTTTCCCTTTGACCACAAGAAACTATTTTCTTGCACAGTCGGCTAGTCACCCTTAAAATAAAACTACGGTAAGTTTATCGATTTAATGTAGTTTATCCCAAGGAGGCGATCGCACAACTTCCTCCCAAATCAAACTGCATCGGCTATCACGCCTTTAAATTCCACACTCACTTGCCAAATTCGTTGAGTGCTGACCACTTAACCGTCAACAGTCAACACAAAAATATGTGCTGTGTTGATGCAAAGATAGCCGTCGCTGTTAGTTTTCGACTTGGTAGCTGAAATACTTTACAAAAGTTTATTCTCAGTAAATGAAAATATTTATCAATAACTCTGGTAGGATATCCTCAGGCTTATTGATATAGATATTCATTAAGCTGACGATATATTTCAGCTAGTTGCAAACTTTCTCAGGAGATAAAGCCATGACAAACGTGGCTGTTCAAAAACCAGAGTCAATTCCCTGGTGGGCGGGGAATGCTCGGTTAACTAACCTCTCAGGACGACTTTTGGGCGCTCACGTTGCTCATGCCGGCTTAATTGTTCTCTGGGCTGGTGCAACCACCCTATTTGAACTTGCTCACTTCCATCGAGCGCAACCAATTTACGAACAGGGCTTAATTCTATTGCCGCATCTGGCAACCCTCGGTTGGGGTGTAGGCAGTGGCGGACAAATAGTAGATACCTATCCCTACTTCGTCATTGGAGCATTGCACCTAATTAGCTCTGCCTTTCTGGGACTTGGCGGCATTTTCCATGCCCTACGCGGCCCAGCCATTTTAGAAGAGAGATTTTCCTTCTTTGGCTATCGCTGGGAAGATGCTAATAAAATGACTAGGATTTTAGGTATTCACCTAGTGTTGCTCGGTGTGGGAGCAGGCTTACTGGTTGCCAAAGCCATGTTCTTTGGCGGCTTGTACGATGCTACGGTGGGTGAGGTGCGAATAGTTTCTAACCCTACTTTGAACTCCGTAGTTATTTTTGGCTATTTGTTCGGTGGTGGTGGCCAGCACTGGATTGCTGGAGTGAATAATCTAGAAGACTTGGTAGGCGGTCATATTTGGGTGGGTATTCTCTGCATTACCGGTGGTATCTGGCACATTACTACTCAACCTTTCGGCTGGGCAAAGCAGCTTTTTATCTGGTCAGGAGAAGCATATCTTTCTTACAGTTTAGGTGCTTTAGCTCTGATGGGTTTTATTGCTGCTTATTTTGTCTGTGTCAACACCCTAGCTTATCCACCCGAATTTTATGGCCCAGGCTTGAGTATTGGGTTTGACCGCTTTCCCTATTTCCAGAGTGGAAATTTACTATCCTCTCGTGTTTGGCTGGCCAATGCTCATTTCTGGCTGGGCTTTTTCTTTCTTCAAGGACATCTCTGGCACGCCCTACGTGCTGCTGGATTTGACTTCCGTACCTGGAGAGTCATACGTGCAACTCGTGGGGAGGCAATTTAACCATGACAACTGCAACCATAAACCCCCAACAATCCAGTTGGTGGGCTGGTAATGCCCGATTTATTAACCTCTCCGGTAAACTTTTAGGCGCTCATGTTGCTCATGCTGGGTTGATTGCTCTGTGGGCCGGAGCCATGACTTTGTTTGAACTCACCAAATACGACTCTGGCCGACCGATGTATGAGCAGGGGTTAATCTTACTGCCACATCTAGCAACTTTGGGATTTGGTGTTGGTGATGGCGGCCAAATTATTGATACTTATTCGTATTTTGCCATCGGTGTTTTACATCTAATTAGTTCTGCTGTACTTGGTGCAGGCGGGATTTATCATGCCGTTTTAGGCCCCGAAGTGTTGCCTGAAAATAACTCGTTTTTTGGCTTCTTTGGCTACGACTGGAAAGATGAAGACAAGATGACCACCATCATCGGTATTCATTTACTGTTGTTGGGGTTAGGGGCTTGGTTATTGGTGGCAAAAGCTTTATTTTGGGGCGGTCTTTACGACCCAGCAGTGGCATCTGTACGCGTCATTACTGAACCAACTCTTAATCCAAGTCGGATTTTTGGCTATTTGTTTGGTGCTTTTGGCCAACAAGGAATAGCAGCAGTTAACAACCTAGAAGATGTCATCGGGGGACATATTTGGGTAGGAATACTTTGCATTGCTGGAGGATTTTGGCACATTCTCACCAAGCCTTTTGGTTGGGCGAAAAAAGTGTTGTTTTGGTCTGGTGAGGCTTACCTATCCTATAGTCTGGGTGCTTTGGCTTACATGGGTTTGTTGGCAGCATACTTTGTCGCTGTCAATGATACCGTTTATCCCACAGTTTTCTATGGGCCGTTGGGATTGAGTACCGCACCATCAGGAATCATTACTGTTCGCACTTGGCTGGCAACGAGTCACTTTGCTCTGGCAATTGTATTTTTAGCTGGTCATATTTGGCACGCATTGAGAGTACGCGTCACAGCCGCCGGACTTGATTTTCAGCAGGGAGTTGTCAATGCTGCGGGGATACCGGAAATCGGAAATTTACATACGCCAGTAAATACTTCTGATATCACGCTGGACTTGTTAGCAAATCTTCCTATTTACCGCCAAGGATTATCTTCCTTTTCCAGGGGGCTGGAAATTGGTATGGCGCACGGTTATTTCTTGATTGGGCCGTTTGTCAAACTAGGGCCACTACGGGATACAGAGTTGGCAAACCAAGCAGGACTAATTGCCACCATCGGTTTGTTGTTGATTTTATCGATTTGCTTGTGGCTGTATGGCAGTGTATCGTTCCAAGGGCGCAAACCTGCCCAAGGAGAACTACCCCAAAATTTGAAAACAGCTAAATCTTGGAGCGAATTCAATGCTGGATGGACGATAGGTAGCTGTGGAGGAGCCTTATTTGCCTTCCTGCTGTTAAGTAATAGCAGTTTATTTTTCTGAGTTGGATAAACCATACCATTTTGGATTTGAGATTTTTGATTGAGATGCAAATTGGTATAGGTATCGTTGAATGAATTATTGCATTGCCAATCCATATATGAGGTGTCAACATGTCTAAAAAAATTGGTCTATTCTACGGTACTCAAACCGGTAACACTGAATCTGCTGCCGAACAAATTCGAGATGAGTTTGGTGGTGATGTTGTCACATTACATCCCATTTATGAAGCGGATACTTCCACTTTTGATGAGTATGAATTGCTAATTATTGGCTCTCCTACTTGGGATATTGGTCAACTCCAAAGCGATTGGGAAAGCTTTTTCTCCGATCTCGATGAAATTAATTTTAGTGGTAAGTTAGTCGCCTATTTTGGTGATGGAGACCAATTTGGCTATGCAGATAACTTCCAAGATGCCATCGGAATTCTGGAAGAAAAAATTTCTCAACGAGGTGGAAAAACTGTTGGTTATTGGCCAACAGATGGATATGACTTTAATGAATCTAGAGCTGTGAAAAATGGCAAGTTTGTGGGTTTGGCACTTGATACAGGTAGCCAATCTGATTTAACAGATGAACGAATTAAAACTTGGGTCGCTCAATTGAAGACAGAATTTGGTTTGTAGAAATTCGGGGTGTACAATTGTACGCCCCTACAGAATTCTTTCTTACAAATTGATAATTGAGAAGTTATAGGTATTTATGTCTGATTCATTTGATGTTTTGTGGTTGAGTGCCAGTTCTGTTTTACAGCGTTTCGATCAACCATTAGTTGGATATTTATCTAAGTATAGGAGAATTGCCCATTGGGAATACCTGCAAAATATAGATGAAGGTAGTTCCATAGACCAGGGTGTAGAATTGTTGTATGAATTTTTAGAATACAGCGATCGCTCTGTGCATTTAGCAGGACATGGTATGGGTGGTGCGATGGCTTTAAGCTTTGCTCGACGGTATCCCCAAAAAGTGCGATCGCTAACTCTACTGGCTGTAGCATCTCAACCCGCCAACACTTGGCACGCTCACTATTACTTTCAACGACAACTTTTTAGCATCAGCCGCGAGCAAATTTTGGCAAGCAACGTTCGCAGTCTTTTTGGCAATCAACCAGCTAAAACTGCTAAAAAATTAGTCGCTGCTTTAGATAAAGATTTAGAACAATCTCCCAGTCCACACTCTTTATTTAAGTTAGTTTATTTACCAAAAGGTGGAGTTTCTATGCCGATGATGATATGCGGCTGCAAAACCGATCCAATTGTTAATTCGCCTGCATTGCATGATTGGTTAAATTGGTTGAAACCAGAAGATAAACTCTGGGAATGCCCACAAGGCTATCATTTCTTTCACTACTTTTATCCCCAAGAGGTTGGCGAACAAATTTTGGATTTTTGGGAACGCCACGATTTACATTTAGTGAAGGCATCTGCATTAACTTTTAGTACTTCTAAAAGTTAGTAACTTTGAGAGTGCGATCGCATTTGTGAAATTTGCAATGGGGTGCGATCGCTACTTTACAGGTGAAAGCACTTTTTTACCAAATTGATTAATAAACTATTATTACTAATAATTAACAATTTTAAACTTTTTTATCAAATTATTTTTTTGGTACATTTATACTATATTATTCACTAGATAAGCGTAAGTCTTCAAAACTACCGATATGGTTGAAGACGAATTTTTGGGTTATAAGATTAAGTCTGACAAACTCAAAATGAATTCTACCAGCTTACTCCGTTGGTTGCTGTTTCACCACACCACTTTTCTAGAGTAAGCCACGAAATTGAAATATTTCTAAACAGTGGTTGCATCATGACATCAGGACATTCTATTGAAGAAAACTCAAATCCATTAGCAAAATTAGATTACATTCCATTACTAGATAAAGTTTTACAGTTAGTTAAAGAAAAGCCACTTTTTAGATTTTCTCCAGATAAAAATAAACTCAGAATCTCAGCTTATGATATCGCCTATGAAATTGCTACCAATCCCGAACTACGTCCACAAAGTCCTTTAACGCAGAATATAGGCATTAAAGCCGCGACTGTCAATTTTAAGTTGCAAACAGAATTTTATTCTAAAATCCAAGCCATTAGAGATGAATTGAGAAGACAACTTGTGGCTGTTTGCGGAGAAAACCAAGCTCAATCTTCATTAGACAATCTTTGCACACCATTATCTAATTTTATTAATACTGAAGCTGGATTACCATTTAAATATCCTTTTGACAAACCTTATACTTTTATATCTCAGCGGTTAGTTATTGAAAATAGGTTGGCTCAAGAAAGGCGCAGGGGTACAGACTCAGTAATAAAAGCTCATCACTTGAATGTCAAATTTGAAGGTATATCTAATTTCAAGAGTAGGTTTTTAGAGAGCCTTAAAAGCTACATAGATACTATAACTAAGCCTGATTCACAAGATTGGCAACAACTGACAGAACTTTTAGACAATATATCAGGAAAAAAAGAATCTGAACTCACTGAATTTCAAAAAATAGTAGATACTGAATCTCTTCCGAGACTACTACGAGATATCAAAATAGATTATTTAGATTATTTGAGAATAGAATGTGCAAAAACTAATCTACGTAAAACTAATGCACAGGGGTTTGAATGTTTAGAAACATTAATTAATCGACTGAGATTATTAATCAATTATATCAACGATCCAGATTTAGATGACCCAGATTATGAGGTCAGTTATTTACTTGAAAAGAGTCTAAATCTCAGAACAGCTTTTTCTCAAGCAAATGCTTTTGATATCTTGCCTATTATTCCTGAGTATGAAGGAATGATAGGAGAAAGCATAGATCAAGATAGAGGTATCAAAGAATTCAACTTGGGTGTGAGGTTAAAGCTCAATGGTTCTGTAAATTCTTATCATGAAAATTCAGTCCTGAATTACTACATGACAGAACTTGATCCCACTAGTCCGCGTCATAAAGATCAACTAAAAGATCCAGCCAAAGCCAAGAACTTTAAAGAGAAGGTTTTGAAAATTGCTTGTCTTTATTATTTCATTTTTGCTGTTGATGAAGAAGGCAAGATACCTGATAAAGATTACGATCCTACTCCTAAATTTAAGGAGGATGTTTTAAATAAATTGAAAGCGGGTGAGGCTTCTGATGAAGAAGTCAGAAACTTATTAATCGAAATTAAAAGCTTGATATTGAATAAGGATGTTTGCCAAGTCGAACAAAAATTAGCATCTTTAAGAAATCTATTGCAAACATTTCTTAAAAAAAAAGAAATATTGCCATCTTTTTCTAAAATAGTACAATTATGTATTAATAAAGAAATTTTGCATAAAAGCGTCTCAAAAATTATTAATACTCGTAGTTTTTTGAAACTTGATTTAAATCAAAAAAACCAATCACAGTTGAAAGCTAAAGCTAGAGAAGCTTTAGCTTATGTAGAGGTTTTACCACCTACTGTGAATGAACAATCTCTTAGTTCATTATCTGTCAGTTTTACTTTTGATGATGTTCGCTATTTTACAGATAGCGATAAGCAAAATTTTTCAATGAAGTATGATATTACAGGTATTAAAGCATTACCTATAATATTTTCTCCAATAGGAGAGAAAAATGGTAAACCTATATCTCTCCCAATATATAACGAACACTTTGGAAAAGAAAAAATCATAGTTATTTATTATAAAATTAAAGAAGTAAGAGAAAAAATTTTTCAAAATACCCAATCACCAGAAGCAAATATATATCAGCAAGTCTTCACTTTATTAAGTTACTTGTGCATTAGTATTTGTCGAGAGCAAATTAGTCTAGATAGCGAAAAGCAAGAAAAACTCTTTATTCCCATTTTTAGATTTCATCTCCAAAATGCTCAGGAAACAACAGAAGATGAAGTTTTTCTCAATTCTTTATCAAAGGCATTAGCACATATTCTTCGTCGAGATTGTTTGGCTGATGCTCAAGGACTTAACGTTAAAACAATAGATAAGTATAAAGTACAAAATGCCTTGTCATCTTTGTACACTTTGATTCCTAAGACTTTCGGGTTGAAAGAAGGTTATCAGGCTCAACTGGATAAATTGGCAATTATTGTTGTTTCTAGCTGGTTGAGTGATGCAGTTTGGGATGAAAAAGATAAACCTGTCAGAATTTCAAATGTATATGGCGAAATTATTGTTATTAATCGGGTATCTGATACAACAGTAAAAGTTGAACCTATCAAAACATTTGCAGACAATCAACCTCATTCTACAATATCTACAGAATCAGAGGTTATTAGAGATGAAATTAGTAAACTTTACCAACAAGGTTATCAACATTTTTTATACATAGCAAAAGCTCCCTATACTAGAAGTTTGGGTATAACTAAATTGGAATCAGACCCAGATTCATTATTTTTCATGTCTCAGGATGTAGTTCAGTATCTCAAAGCAGGTAAGCCAGATATCAAGCTATATCCAATATTTATGGATAACTATCCTGCTATCAACTTGGTTGAAGGTAAAGCTGATTCTTTTTATATTCCTGACATTGAAGAATTAGAGAAGTTATCTGTGGATAAAAGCCAACAAACCAGAGTTTTTCTTAACCTATTTACAGGTCGTTCTGTAGATAAAAAGCGCACTATATTTAATAGTGTAGTTTGTTACAGTACTTTATTAAATATTTATGACGTAGGTGATACAAAAGATATTATGAAAGGATTATTAGATAAAGATTCGCCTTTACAAAAGACGATTTTACAATACATCACTTTGTTTCATTTTTCTCGATACGAAGTCAATCGAGATATTGCTCTCAAGCTCAACCCTTACAGTAAGCTAATTGGTGACGAAGGTATTGGAAAAATATCTACTTATACTTATTCAGAAAAGAATGTTAAGTTTAATAACTTAGCTTTTTTGACCGAAATTAGGAGTGTGCTTTATGGGAAATGACTTAGGCATTAATTTAGGTCGAGTATTTGAAATAAGTTTTAATATCGGCATTTTAACTTACTTTCAACATTCCAAGTTACAACATTCCTATGATGATGTTTATCTTCAGCCTTTAAGTAAGTTATCTTTGCATAATATCCAAAAGTCTATAGCTAGTAATTTCATAGATAAATCTCATCAAGAGATTATTGGAAGCTGGGTAAAATTATTTATCCAAAAAGGATGGGCTTCCGGCTACAGCTTTGTGCGAGAATTTATAGAAGCATCTGGCTGGTTAATTAAAGGCAAAATAGAAATTATCTATTTTCAGTGTGATTTCTATAATGACAATGCTTTTGGCATCAAAAATTTACAGAGATCTTCTCCTGAATGCTACAAGGAAATTTTAGAAATTCAGGGATTTGAAAACGTCGATATCATTCGTTATATGGATGGAGGGGAATTTCTGAAAGCAGATACTCTCTTATTGCTGCGGTATATGGGTAGGTATCGAATTTTAGTTGTAGATTTATCCACTTTTACAACTTCAGCTATTCATTCTGTAACTGACTTAAATAACATTCAAAGTCTGATAGAATCACTAAATACTGAGTTAAATTATGTGCGTTCCAAGTCTAGTTTTTGTGGACTCGGTATCGATACCGGAAATAGTAGTGACAAGAACAATAAATTTAACGAGATATATTCTAAAGAATTGACTCGCTTTTTCTGTGCTTTCAAGACTAAAGACAAGGAAGCAGTCAAGGTTATCCAAGCTTGTAGTTATGCTTGGAGTTTTTATAAATTTCTGCTTTCGTCGGGTAAAATATCACAAACTGATGCAGTGAAGTTTAATTGCTTTGGCTATAGTGACAGAATGATTAACGGCATTGCTTTGACTAAAGAAAAAGACAATGCTCAAAATAGTCTGCAAATATTAAAAAATTGTTATGAAATATATAAAAATAAGAGTGACAAAGATATTAATGACAGCCGCAACACCTTACTTGAAGTCATTCAAAGTAATGCAGCTGTCAACTTTCAGGATGGCAGCAGATTTGTAAAAGATATAGTTGAAATCAAAAAAGATACGATAAATTATATCCAAAATACTGAAGTATTTGAAGCAGGGCAAGATTTTTCTAATACGGCTGGTATTGTACCTGAATCTATTAAGCGATCGCTAGACCTCAAAGCAACAGAATTTAGAAATGCTCATGCAGAGTTGATACGACGAACCCTTGCAGATTTTAGAACACCATTGCTCTTTTTGACTGGTAATCCTGGAATTGGTAAAACTACAGCAGTTGCAAAGCAAATTATTGACAACTTACATGAAGGTTCACTCCTAATATATGTCAGTCCTAGAATTCAG
>Ga0314810_100137_pt1 | contig 9648 bp, 6 predicted proteins | sample STEome_8_FD_202331 | JGI IMG/M metagenome (GOLD analysis project Ga0314810, IMG submission 202331) | Metatranscriptome of soil surface biofilm microbial communities from soil inoculated with nitrogen-fixing consortium DG1, State College... ... | reverse complement strand
TGCTTGTGTCTAAAGTTACGTAACTTAAAACACTGAAATTCTTCAACTGGAATCTGATTATTCTGCGAAATCAAGCTTAGTGTTGTTGCGCTTGCCAAGAAATAAAAATTTAAAATAGGGGTGCTAAAAATGACCAATATCTTCACATTGGATACAAAAATCAAGCAAAAAAATGCTCGGTTACCACTATTTGCAGAAAATTTTGATAGCTTTTGGCACAAAGAAATTAAACCGTTATTTACAGATGAGTCTCTGTCCTTTAAAGTAAAAACTTTGAATGGCAACTATGTTAAGTACATCAACTTAGATAATGGAGCCACAACCACTCCCTTTGCAACTCTCAAGCAATATGTAGACAATATGCTTGATACTTACGGCAGTGTACATCGAGGTTCTGGGCAGAAATCGGTTATTACGACACGAGAATATGATGCTAGTAGGGATATCATTCGGGATTTTGTAGGATCGTCTTCACAAAATTATGTCATCTTTGCGAAAAATACAACAGAAGCAATTAATGGAGCCGCTACACTTTGGGCAAAAAAACCTGGAAAAATCTTAGTTTCTGATATTGAACATTCATCAAATTTATTGCCTTGGATAACTAAAGACGAAGTTGTGCAATACAGAACCCAACCAGATGGAAGTATCAGTCTGACTGAAATAGAAAATATCTTCAAGGCACATCAAAATCGTCCGCAAGCAGAGCAAATTAAGTTACTGACTATTACAGGCGCTTCGACAATTACAGGTTATAGACCTCCGATTTACCAACTTGCAGCTTTAGCACATCGGTACAATGCAAAGATATTTGCCGACGTGTGTCAATTAATTCAACACGAACGAGTGGATATGCGTCCAGATAATGACCCATGTCATTTGGATTTTGTGGCATTTTCTGGACACAAAATGTATGCACCTTATGGAACTGGGGTTTTGCTGGGGCCAAAAGAATTTTTTGATAGCTCCTACCCTTATCAAATTGGCGGTGGAAACCTGCCTTATATCACCAGAAACTTAGAAATCAAGCGTTTTTACACAGAACGCGCCCACGATCCTGGAACACCAAACGCGATGGGTGCGATCGCCATTGCCAAAGCGATTCAAATTATAGAAGGATTGGGGCGTTCGCGCATAGCTGAGTACGAACATTCTTTAGTGGAGTTTACATTTACACAGCTTGCGAATATTCTTGGTGTAAAAGTCCATATTGGAGGAGATAATTTAGCCCATGTTATTCCCTTTGATATCGATGGGTTTGACGGACGTTTAGTGGCAGAAATTCTGGCACAAGAATATGGCATTGGAGTTAGGGCTGGGGCTTTTTGCACATACGAATACATTCGCAAACTCAAGAATATTTCAGACGAACAAGACCTAGAGATTGCCAAAGAAGTAGACCAAGGAATTACCCGCAACATTCCTAGTATTATCCGAGCTAGCTTTGCTGTATATAATACATTAGAAGATTGCCATCGCTTTATTAGTGCGATCGCTCAAATAGCTCAAAACAAATTTGATTACTATTTGCCTAACTACACGCAAGATGAAACCACTGGTGTTTGGACAGTGAAAGAAAGATAGTCTGTTGATTGTTGACGGTTGATTGTTGACTGTTGACTGTTGCCCAAGGACGAAAAAAAAAATGACAAGTGACCAGGAGGATTATCTACAGGCGCGGGTTGAAGAGTACATTTGCCTCAAAAGTGCAGATGCGGGTATTTCGCGGCAGAGGTTTCTGCAAATATTAGCCACTATGGTTGGTGCAACAGCCATTGGAGGGGCGGCTAAACCAGCAATTGCCTATGCTCAGACAGGTATTAAAACCAAAGAAAGCAAAATACTTAAGCCATTACCACCGGGATATATCTCTCATAGCAAAGGCACATTAGAGATGAACTGGGAAGCGATGTATGGGCGTGGGTACATAGTACCAAACGATTGGTTTTACGTTCATAACCGCAGTACTCCTCCTCCCTTTGACCCTTCTACATGGCGATTGCAGATTCATGGAACAGGTGTTTCTCAGCCTTGTGAGTTCACTTACGATGAAATCATCGCCATGCCATCCATCTCGGTTACTTGCGCCATTGAGTGTGCTGCCAATGGTCGGCGCTTCTTTGAAGAAGCTTACAACAGACCACTCTCTGGAACGCGCTGGAGGCTTGGGGCTATTGGTGTGGCTGAGTGGACTGGCGTACCACTGGGATTATTATTAGAGCGAGCTGGACTCAAATCCACAGCAAAAGATGTACTCATTGAAGGTGCGGATTTAGATTCACTCAATTCAACCAATAAGTCCAAGTTCAACAGTGTAATTCCCATTAGCAAAGCATTAGCAGATAACTCCATCATCGCCTACGCCATGAACGGAGAACCGTTACCCCCAGATCATGGTCAGCCGTGCCGTGCTTTATTTCCTGGTTGGGGAGGAAATGCCAACGTTAAATGGATTGAGCGGATTGAAGTTTCTGAAAAGCCGATATACACTCCCTGGGTAACCGAGCAAATGGTGTTGATTGGTGCAGACTATCCAGCTATTGCTCCCTATAAAGGCCAGTTGATTACATATCAAAATGTTAAAAGCGCCTTTGAATTGGCTTGGCCAGCTACACTTTCTCCCCGAAGTTACCTACTGCGTGGACGTTCTTGGTCTGGAAAAGGAAAGATTGTACGGGTGGAAGTGAGCCTCGATGGCGGGAAAACCTGGCAATTTGCACGACTGAGAGAACCAAATTTTCCATTTGCATGGGTACGTTGGGATATGGAATGGAACCCAGTTCCCGGCGAATATTTTCTGCAAGCTCGTGCCACTGATAATTTAGGTAACACACAACCGACTACAGTTCCGTGGAATGACGGCGGGTTGATGTATGGGGGCGTTGTTAGTCATCCGGTGACAGTGAGGTGAGTGGGGATGAGGGAGATGGGGAGGTAGGGGGAGTGGGGGAAAAGGTTAAAGGTTAAAGGGAAAAGGAATAAATTTAATCTTTCCCCTTTCCCCATGCCCCATGCCCCATGCCCCATGCCCCATTCACCAATATCAATTTTCTACAAAATGAATTATTTATGAATGATTTTAATTGGTTGATTTTAATGACTGGGGGTTTGATATCTGGAGTTATAGCTGGACTTTTAGGAATAGGCGGGGGTATTGTGACGATTCCTCTTTTAGTCACATTAGGTTATGCTCCCATTCAGGCGATCGCTACTAGTAGTGTTGCTATTGTGATTACTTCAATTTCTGGAAGTTTACAAAATTGGTGGATGGGCTATTTTGACTGGAAACGAGTATTTTATTTAGGAATTCCAGCTTTCTTAACTACCGGAATCGGCGTATATTTCGCTAATAAAATTCCATCCCACGTAATACTTTTTACATTTGGAATTATACTACTTATTAATATCTATTTAATTGACCTTCGTAAACAACTGTCGTTGAAGGAAAAAGAAGATACAGCACCAATATTTAATCCATTAGTTTCTAAAATTGGCACCGGAGGAGCAGCAGGAATTTTAGCAGGTTTATTTGGTTTAGGTGGTGGTACGATTATGGTGCCCTTACAAATGTTACTTTTAGGAGAAGAAATTAAAGTAGCAATCCAAACTAGTTTAGGCGTGATTGTAATTACTGCCTTAGCTGCTTGTACGGGACACACATTAGAGGGAAATATTCTGTTGATTCCAGGTTTAATTTTGGGCTTTGGAGGACTATTAGGCGTGCAAATAAGTACTCGCACATTGCCAAAATTACCAGATTCTACTGTTAGTTTATCACTTCGTATTTTCTTAGGAATACTATCAATTTATATTTTCTGGAAAGCTTGGGCAAATTATCAATTGATGTAAAAGAGATTGGGCATGGGGCAAAGGGCAAGGGGCAAGGGGCAAGGGGCAAAGGGCAAGGGGCAAAGGGCAAGGGGCAAAGGGTAAAAGAAAGATCCCTCCTTTTCCCTTTCCCCTTTTACCTTTCCCCTTGGCGAAGCCCCTCCCCATCTCCCTAAGGCAACCACCGGGGACGAAATCCAGCCAAGGGGAGTTGTTCTGGTCTAATTTCTACGGTTGCAGTGTCGGCGATGGGTAATAGGGGCATTAGCCATAGGCTACTGGTAGCGATCGCGTCTCCGTCATCTGTTTTCAAGGTGTTTGTAGGTAATGTGGTCGATGGGTTTGTCTGCGGTACTACTTGGTCAAATAACAAGCCTAAACCGTCAGGAGATAAACTCATTTGCACATTTCGCTGTTCGGGAGGAAGTAATAACAGTGGTTTTTGTTGGGCGGTTTTCAGGTCAATTGCCACTACATAAGGTTGTTCTATGTATTGTTCTTTGGATATTAACTGTGTTAATAAGCAGTAGAGCGTAGGTGAGGCGGTGTCAAATTGACAGTTGACTATTGAGCCTGTTGTTTTTACTAGTTGTTTCTGCACGCCTTGGTTTGTGACTAAAAACAAATCTCGCGTGTAATCGGTATTGAATTTTACCATTGCTGCCTGGGAGCCATCTTTGGAGAAAGCCTGTACTAAGCCAAACTGGGGCAGAAAATCTAAGGGTTTACTGGCATCTCCTTGCAGTGGTAAGATTGCTGCTCCTTGTCCTTGGGCCACTGCTACGGCTTTGCTATCTGGGGTAATGGTAAAGTCTCCCCCTGGTTGGCTTTGCAAGCGTTTAGGGGTGGGTTTTTCTCCTGAGGCGTCGCTGGTTGCTGGCATAAACCATAGTCCAAAGTCGCCGGGATTAGCTTTGTTTCCTCGTTGGATGACTATAGTTTGCCCATCGGGTGATAAGTCAAATTTCAGGTTTTGATAATCTTTACTATCTAAAATTAGGTCAACTCTGCCAGCTGGTTCTACTTCGCGCTCAGATTTGCCAGCAACGCCGGTTGTTACTGTGTACAGCTGGGCTGAAAGTAAGTCTGAGTTCTTGATGCTACGAGCCGAAAATAAAATTTTCTCCCCATCTGGAAATGACTCAAACTCCATGACGATTAAGTCTTTGGGGGTAAGTACGGTTTTTTGCTCTTGGGTTAAGTTGTAAAGAATTAATCTTCCTTGTTCTTCTTGTTCAGTTCCTATGTAAAGGATGACGCGATCGCGTGTGCGGAAGCTACCCACAAAGGGCTGGATTGTGCGATTTGTGCCTTCTTGCTCAGCAAACTTATCTTTGGCTGCCTGTAACTGCACTTTATAATTTGTGCCATAGGGTGCTGGTGTGAGCAGTGTATAAACCATTCGCCGCCCCGCCCAACTGAATTTACCTGCTAGAGGCGGGTCAATTTTGAAGTTATTCTCTACGCTTTTAGTGTCCATTGGGCGACTAAAGGTGAGGGCAAAGGAATTATCTTCTGCACCGATTTGTTGATTTTGCCAGGTAAAATCTCGGACACGAGCTGTTACCACATCACCTTTCAACATTATCAACCCAATCAGTACACTCAGGAGTAGCATCAATGCGATCGCTATGCGATCGAGTGGTTGAATAAATGCTTTTGATTTAGTCATTGGATATGGGGCATGGGGCATGGGGCATGGGGATATGGGGAGATGGGAAGATAAGGAGATGGGGAGATGGGGAATAATTGCTTTTAATTCTTAACTCCTAACTCCTAACTCTTTACTCAACAGTCAACATTGACAATAACTAATAACTATAAGGATTCTGCGGTTGAGGAATTTTTTTCAAAGAAGTAGCAGCAATGGTAAGTTGACGTTTACCTGAGAGATTTTCTGTTATCATTTGCCCTTCAACTTCTAGCCAAGTATCGGCGGGGAAACTTTCTCCATCGTTGGGGAGTTTGACGGGTAATCCTATGGGATAAGCGTCTGCTGCACAGCAAGTTAAAACAAATCTTGCTAAAAATAAATACTGTTTGCCTAAATCTGATGGGTGAATGACAAATCCTTGTACCTTAGCTTTTTGTCCTGTGTAAGAATCTGGTTCTGGATAGACATTTAGGGTGCGTACCCAGTCTACAAGCGATCGCTCTTCCGGACGAACAGATACTCGAAAGGCTTGGGGTTTGACGCGTGTGGTTCCCAATAAATCAGCAGTTACACCTCTTTGCAGTGCTTTGTCACTAGCAAAAACTTGGGGTGTAATGATGAAACCCAAAATTGCTGCAATTAATAATAATGCACTACCCCAACCGGGGGGAAATAAACTAATATGCTGGGTGTTTGGTATGACATCCCGGCGGCGTCGTTGCCATAGTTCCAGGATTTTGAAGCAACCAATAAGAATTAAGCTGATACCACAGACAATTACCAACGAAAAATAATTGGGATGAATCAATAGGTTCAGCTTGTTAGTTAGCCAATATCTCAGCATCAAAATACCCCAAGTTGTAATTGCTAGGGCATCTAGCCAAGGAAATACGAGAATTGGAATTTTTGGTTTGGGATTTTTTTTAGTCATTGATTATTGGGCATTGGGCACTTGTAATGAGCGTAGCCGTTGGCGCAGCCTCTCGCAGAGAAGTATGGGCCATTGGTTAAAATCAACAATTAACAAACAACAAAGAGTTTTTAAAAGACGTGCAAATTGAGGAAAAGTGTGAACAGAAATGTTAATTGTCCTGCTAAGGCAAATAGGTAAAAGACTGTTTTGGGCTTAAAAATCGATAACATCAAACCTACACCTTTGATGTCAATCATGGGGCCAAATACTAAAAATGCTAGTAATGAACCACTGCTAAAAGTTGAAGCAAAAGACAGGGCAAAGAAAGAATCAACTGTAGAACAAATTGACACTACCACTGCCAATATCAGCATGACTACAATTGAAGTAATGGGGCCAGCGCCCAAACTGAGAATTAATTCACGCGGTGCTAGGACTTGAATAGCAGCGGCGATGGCACTTCCTAAAACCATGACTCCGCCTAATTCTCGTAATTCTTGAACGCTATTATCTATCGCTAGACGTAGTTTATCTGCAAAGGGTTTGTTAGGTGTTGAAATGATGGTAGGCGGTATTGAATTCGGATCTATCCGCAGCGGTATACCTGCTTTTCCTCCTAAAATATAAGTCCCTGATTGCAAGATATTCGGTACTGTTGATTCCTGTTGTACTTGGTAACCCTTACCACGCCGTTTAGTTTCAGGCGACGCGGGAGGATTAAATTTCATATAGCGAGCGATGGCAGGTTGGACTATGGGATTTAAGTCTTTTTGAAAACTGAAAACAAAGCCGATAATTGTGGCAATTAATAGAGAAAATACAACCCGTAATACTACTATTTCTGGCTGATCTCGAAAGGCTGTCCAAGTTGCCCAAATGACAACTGGGTTAATTGTTGGTGCTGCTAGCAAAAAACCAATTGCCACTGGTGTGGGTACTCCTTGAATTAGGAACCGCCGCGCTACCGGTACATTCCCGCATTCACACACCGGAAATAAAAAGCCGATCATACTGCCAACTAAAGCACCCAAAAGTGGATTCTTGGGCATTTTTTCTACTAATTTGCGCTCATCAACGAAAAATAGCAGCAAACTGGAGAATAAAACCCCAAGAAGCAAAAAAGGCATCGCCTCGACTAGCAGACTTAGAAATAGTGTAAAACCATTGTTGAGTTGATTCATGGGCGTCGCTGTCAAAAGCGGTTTTGAGTTTTAGGGTTCTGCCTTGTCATTCTATCGAAATGGGGATCAAAAGCAGTTCGGAAAAATTAAATATGGTTTAAATAACAAGCTATCGTGCGGTTTGATTAAAGTTAAAGCGCTGCAAGCCTTGGATTTAAAGCATATGGTGATATTTATCTGAGTAGATGTACTGATGATGACCATTCCTAAGATTGCTTAAGTTCAGAAATTGTTCCAATTATAAGGGGCAAGTAGCTGCATAGATGTTTTGAAATTTCCCTATGTTTATACTGACAGTAATTTCCTAAATCAGATATTAGCTGGGCTATATTTTCATCAAGGATTTACAGTTATTGAACATTTGGCGATCGCTGTTTGTCAAAAGTCCTCTGTTTAAAAGTTCTGTACTTTGACGGATGTCAAAGCTAGAAGCTAACAGAAGACACATAGCGAATCACCACTTTATCACCAAAACTCGGCGCATTCTGGGGGATCTTGCTACAGACTTTGTGCTTTTTCCTTTGTCAATGCCCCGTGCCCAAGGATGGATAACCAATATTTGAGCTTTGGTTGATTTTTTACTACAAAAACCTTAAAAAGGCAAGGGCAAATTTTAGTACAAGAGATGGAGCAGTGTAGGGAAAGGGGAAGGGGCAAGGGTAAGGGGCAAAGGGGAAAGGAAAGATCCCTCATCTACCCTTTTCCCTTTTCCCTTTTCCCTTTTCCCTACCCGAAGGGTTTTTCCCACTCCCTTTTAATTAATGACAGAGGCTAAGATATTAGCTTATTGTTGACTTGTCTTGCCAAAATTAGGGTGTATAGTGCCAGAAGAATTCAGTTGTTGTCATATCTCGCCGCCGTTTTTGTCTGTTGGTAGCGATGGCGATCTCAATTTAGATTCGACTCTCCAAGAACTATCGATGTACAACTTCCCTGTGGAAATTAGTTGTACTGCTGGGGAAGTGGCTCATTTTTTAGAAAAATATCCACTGCTACCAGGAATAATTTTAGTAGAGCAGGGCGAGTTCGTGGGAATGATTTCGCGGCGACGACTTTTAGAATTTTTAATTCGCCCTTATGGACGAGAGTTGTTTATTCAGCAACCATTAGGCACACTCTACAGCTATGCACGCACGCCGATTTTGCTGCTTGGTGAGACGACATTAATTTTAATTGCGATGCAACTGAGCTTAAAGCGATCGCCAGAATTATTATCAGAGCCAATTGTAGTGCAAACTGCTTGTGGTGCTTACAGATTATTAGATGTCCAGGAATTAAATTTTATTTCTTGGCAAATTCGCGGCATCAAAAATTTTGTCCGATACGAACGCAGCCAAGCCCAAATGATTCAAAATGATAAAATGGCAAGTCTGGGGCGTTTGGTAGATGGTGTAGTCCACGAAATTTTAGACCCCGTGGGTTTTATTTGGGGAAACATAACTTACGTTTCAACTTACAGCCAAGATTTACTCAAATTAATAGCAGCTTACGACCAAGAATTACCATCTTTTTCTCAGAGAATCGAGAAACTGAAAGAAGAAATTGAATTTGATTTTTTAGAACAAGATTTATTGCAATCCCTTGCTAGTATTCGCACTGGAGCCGAAAGATTAAAAAGACTAGTTACCAGTTTACAAAACTTCTGTCATCTCGATGAACTTTACCCTAAACCTATAGATTTACACACCTGTATTGATAATATTATTTTATTAATTCATAGCCGGATTCAAGGAGAAATTGAAATCATCAAATCCTATGGACAATTGCCACCAGTGTATTGCTTTATGGGGCAATTGAATCAGGTTTTAATTAATCTTTTAAGCGAAGCTGTGGATACTTTACTGAATGAAGCAGTGAGACAACAACTGCATCTAGAAGATAAAAAAACTCTTAAAAAACCCCAAATTAAGATTACTACAGAGGTGATTTCACAAAAACCCAGTAAACCACATGCACCAGATTCTCGCTGGATTTTAATTCGCATTGCCGACAACGGCCCTGGAATGTCTCAAGAATTGCAAGAACAAATTTTAGAATCTTTTTCTTTAGAAAGCAAAAATGGTAAAGAAACT
>Ga0314810_100133_pt1 | contig 9782 bp, 8 predicted proteins | sample STEome_8_FD_202331 | JGI IMG/M metagenome (GOLD analysis project Ga0314810, IMG submission 202331) | Metatranscriptome of soil surface biofilm microbial communities from soil inoculated with nitrogen-fixing consortium DG1, State College... ... | reverse complement strand
TTTCATCAAGGATAAATTTTTAACTCATCCCCCGGCTTTACGCGCTGAGGATTTCGAGTCATTATTTGCTGGTATTTATGCTTAATATTTTTGTGTTTAATAATACGAATTACTATTGACCAATGACTAATGACTCAGACGGCGATCGGCAATTCATCCCATCCCTAGTGGTTCATCGCATTAATTTTGCTGGCTTTAAAATTCTCCGTGTCACCGCGTCCCCGCGTCCCCGTGTCTGTATCCCAGCTTCAATCTCTCAAAACTTTTGCGATAGACCACTAGAAGGAATGGGCTTTCTCGCCGTCTTTATGGTAAAAGTGATTCAAGCGCGTAGCCCGCCGCAGGCATCGCTATTATCTAAAAGGAAACTCTTAATCTTGAACTGTGCCAGACCGACCTTTTACGGAATCCTTAAAACAAACTACACCCTTACCCAATCAGCGTTGGCAGATTTATCCACAAAAAACTCAGTTAGCTCAAAAGCTAGCCCTTGAGACAAATCTTTCACCCATTATCAGCCAGCTGTTAATTAATCGTGGCATTGATACGCCAAAAGCAGCACAAGAATTTTTAGAACCAGAATCTTTAGTCTTACCTCCGCCTTTAGAAGAATTTCCAGATTTGGCCATTAGTGTAGAGTTATTGGAAAATGCCATTGCTTCTCAAACCAAAATCGCTATTTGTGGTGACTACGATGCTGATGGTATGACTAGCACTGCTTTACTTTTGCGTAGCCTACGGACTTTAGGCGCACAAGTAGATTATGCTATTCCCAGTCGGATGCACGAAGGTTACGGTATTAATAAACGCATAGTTGAAGAATTTCATACTGAAGGAGTGGGACTAATTCTCACTGTAGATAATGGGATCTCTGCATTTGAACCGGTAGCTAGAGCTAGAGAACTAGGTCTTGCAATTATTATCACCGACCACCACGACATTCCCCAAAAATTACCACCAGCCAATGCGATTCTTAACCCCAAACTCATCGCTGAATCTTCACCTTACAGGGGTATTGCTGGTGTTGGTGTTGCCTATGTCTTGGCAGTGTCTCTAGCACAACAGCTAGGAGAGACTAAAGGCTTAATTAGACCAATGTTAGCACTATTTACATTGGGCACCATCGCAGATTTAGCTCCCTTAACTGGTGTTAATCGCCGTTGGGTGAAAAGAGGTTTACAGCATTTACCCAAATCCAACTTAGCTGGAGTCCAGGCGTTAATTCAAGTAGCTGGAGTGCAGGCGAGGGGAGAAGACACGGAGACACGGGGACACGGGGACACGGGGAAAGAATTCTCCGCGTCGCCGCGTCTCCCCGTCCCCGCGTCTTCTCCCAAATCTTTGAAGCCTGAAGATATCGGATTTCGCTTGGGGCCCCGAATTAATGCCATTGGTCGCATTGGTAACCCCCAGACTGTTATTGAACTGCTAACCACAGATGATATGGGGGTGGCGCTGGAAAGAGCAATGCAGTGCGAACAAATAAATATCAGTCGTCAACAGATGTGCGAGCAAATTGAGCAAGAAGCCATCGCTGTTGTGGAAACGTTATATGTAAGGTCTTTACAGCAACACCGCGTATTAGTTATTGTGCAACCTAACTGGCATCACGGCGTTATCGGTATCGTGGCCTCCCGGTTGGTAGAAAGCTACGGTGTCCCTGTGTTCATTGGTACTTATGAAGATGAGCAACACATACGCGGTTCAGCACGAGGAATTCCAGAGTTTGATGTGTTTGCAGCTTTGGAATATTCTCACGATTTACTAGGCAAATTTGGCGGACACAAAGCAGCTGGTGGATTTTCTCTACCAGTAGAAAATTTACAGACATTGCGATCGCGTTTAATTGAGTTTGCCAATGGATGTCTTGAACTCCAACATCTCAAGCCTTTATTGAAAATTGATGCTGAAATCAACCTCAGTCAAATCAACCACCAGCTTTATCAACAGCTTGACGCTTTGCATCCTTGCGGTATTGACAATCCCGATCCTGTTTTTTGGACACCTAATGTCCAAGTGATTGAACAGCAAATAGTTGGTAAGGGTCACATTAAACTGACAATTGCCCAAACTATTGATGGTCAACAGTATAGAATTAAGGCGATCGCTTGGCGTTGGCGCGATTACTTCCGCCTACCATCACGTTTGGATGTGGCTTATAAACTGCGAAATAATCACTTCAACGGTAACACCACCATCGAGCTAGAGTTAGTAGGTGCGAGATTACCAATTCAGCTTCAGGAATTTCTTGTTTCCCCACCTACCTCTTCAAGCACCACTTTTGAATACAACCAACGGCAGTATAGTTGTGGTTTCTATAAGAATGGTTTGGCAGCAGAATTGAGAATTAAAAATCCTGAAGGCAAAATCTTGGCTATGCAACTAGGACAGCCAAATGCTTTGCTTGGTACTAATCGTCAAGATGCCAAAGAAATTGATATTTCCCAACCACAGTATGACAATATTATCCAAGCCGCTTTGCAAGCATTGTCAATATCTAGTGCTGAGTCATGAATTCTGAGTTTTACCCGAATTTTTTTCCACCCAGCACTCAGCACTCAGCACGGGCTAAAGGCCGCGCTTCCGCTAACAGCGTTCTTAAAGGTTACCGTTGCGAAATGCCAATACAAATATTACCGCCGGCCCAGCAATCACGATTAGCGCTACGGACAGTAATTGGAAAATAACTTCCCAATTGATGCTGGTAAAAGCGTTAAATAAATCAGACACAGCGTCAAACATTTTTTCTCTTCTCCTGCTAACTGTTTATAAAAATCAATAACTTAGTTAGGAAACCCGCCATCGATCATATCTGGCCACGGGCTACGGAATTTAATTTACTTAACAAAATTATAAGAAAAGACATAAAATGTGATGGATTGGGGACTGGGGAATAACATAATATCCAGTCAAAGACCTATCGTTAGGACTGACGCTGTTCCATCCAAACCAGAATTGTTATAATAACGACTCCCAGTCATCAGTCACCAGTCCCCAATCCCAAATGGCAACTTGGCAATGTGTTAAGCAATGTGGAGCCTGCTGTCATCTAGATCCAGCAGAACGTCCAGATTTGGATGAGTATCTCTCACCAGCAGAACTAGAACTTTACCTCAGTATGGTGGGTGAAGGAGGATGGTGCATTAATTTTGACCATACAACGCGAGAGTGCCGTATTTACCCAAATCGTCCGCGCTTTTGCCGGGTGGAGGCAGAAGTGTTTCAAGATATGTATGGTATTGAAGCAGAAGAACTCAATGATTTTGCTATTGATTGCTGTCGTCAGCAAATAGAAGGAGTATACGGCGATCGCAGTTTAGAAATACTACGGTTCGATCGAGCTATTGGCCTTTAATTGTAGCGATTTAAGATGATTTGACTTACACCCAAAATATTTTCTAGAGACTAGCAATTGCAACGTCTCTACATTTATTGGAATAACTTTTTTGTCTGGAGTTGCAATTTATTACAAAAATCTGAGAATATGATAGAAATATGAAAGCAACCTAGCAACAAAATTATTGCCTGTGAAACTAGATTCTGCACCTATAGGGATTTCTGGCATATCTTCATCTGAGATTGAGCTAGAATTGAAAGATAGTGACGATTTCAACTTAACATCACCTCAGTGCTTACCAGATAAGTCTGTAGTTGCAGATAATCCTCGAAAGCAGGAATCAGCACTAGCAATTTTTGGCACAACTTTCATAACCATCTTTTTAGCAGAAATTGGAGATAAAACTCAGTTATCAACTCTGTTAATGAGTGCAGAATCTCATTCACCGTGGTTAGTATTTATTGGATCTGCTGCTGCCCTCATCACCACCAGCTTACTAGGTGTACTTTTAGGTAGTTGGATAGCCAGCCGACTCAGCCCCAAAACCGTAGAAAAATCAGCAGGTGTGATGTTGTTGTTGATTTCTCTAATGCTATTTTGGGATGTATTGATTGGTCATTAGTCATTGGTCATTGGTGATGACTTTTTCTACTTGTCCCCCTTGTCTCCCCTGCCCCCTGCCCCATCTCCCCCCTCAACAATATGGATTGGCATCTTCTTGGACTGAGTTTTATTACTGTTTTTTTATCGGAATTAGGTGACAAAAGTCAGCTAGCGGCGATCGCACTTACGGGTCGTTGTCAATCTCCACGGGCTGTATTTTTTGGTACGGCGGCAGCGTTAATATTGACAAGTCTTTTGGGAGCATTAGCAGGAGGAGCAGTAGCTCAATTATTACCTACACGTTTGATGAAAGCGATCGCTGCTGTGGGATTTGCCATTCTTGCTGTGCGTCTGCTGTTCTTTAATAATGAGCCGTCCTCTGATAGTGAATAGTTAAAAGTTAATTCTCAACAGATAAAACTTCCCAACCGGTTCCTTTGTAACCGTATTGAAAAATTTCTGGATGTAAAATTTCTGCCAAAATTTCTAGAGAATCTACCAGTCGCGGCCCCGGACGATTGAAGTAAGAATTACCATCAGTGATGTAGATTCTACCAGTTTTGGTGGCGTGGAGTTTTTGCCATTCCGGAAGTTGAGTTAACAGCTGGGCTTCTTGGCGGGTGCGGTTTAAATCAAAGCCGCAAGGCATAAAAACAATGACATCAGGATTACTTGCTATTAATGTTTCCCACGGTAAGTGGGGAGAAGGTTGACCGGCGACACTAAACAGAGATTGTCCTCCTGCCAAGTTGACTAATTCCGGAATCCAATTCGCTGCTACCATCAAAGGATTAGTCCATTCGATGCAAGTTACAGTAGGTAGCTCGTTTAAACCAAGTCCTTGGATTCTTTGCTGACAAATTTTGACGCGAGCCACTAAATTTTCAATGAGTTTGACTGAATCTACGCCGAAAATGTTGCCTACTCGCTCAATGTCAGCGCAAATATCTTGAAAAATATTGGGTTGTAAAGAAATAATCTGGGGTTGGCTCTCAAAGAGTGTAGCAACTGCTTTTTCAACTTCCTCTAAGCTGACAGCACAGACATCACACTGGTCTTGAGTGAGAATATGAGTAGGCTGCAACTGCTGTAAAACATCTGTTTTAATTTGATAGATACTGAGAGCAGATTGCAGTAAATTATTGACTTCATCGTGAATTTGGCTGCTGGAAGCCTTGGAGTTTAAGCGTGCTTGAGTACAAATAGGGCGATTTTCGATTTCTGGAGGATAATCGCATTCGTGCGATCGCCCTACAATCGCATTCACCAATCCTAATGCTGCTAAAATCTCTGTTCCGCCTGGAATTAAGGAAACAATTCTTACATTACTATCTCTCATCGCTTCACCTTGGCAACAGCTACCATTAATTTAATTCTCGCAAAGTTCAAGTCATTAGATATCTTTCTGTAGGGGAATTCCAGGGGATTCCAATAGTCACAGAAGAAGAAAAAAGACAAGGGGATGAGGAACAAGGGAAAAAACAGCATGGTCAATGACAAAGGGTTTTCTCATTTTCACTTTGTCCTGTAACTCTTTGTCCTCTTCTTCTACAAAGGCCAGGACAAACCAAAAATCCAAGGGTAATGAGTAGTGTTTGTTGGTATCAAGGTAGTGATTATGGTAATTAATTAAGTAAGTTAGTACAAAAAAGTTAAGCTATGTGAAGAAAAGTAAACAACGCTCAAACTCTTTTCCCTTCCACATCCCTACCCGATCCCAACAAGAATTATTTACCTAGACATACTTAAGTGATGTAATGATTACATTGGCAGTGCAAGCCACTTTTAAAAATTCTATACTACTTGATAGCTAAACAATTTTAAATGCCAATTATGATTCGTTGAGGCAAAAAAGACTGGTATCAAGACAGAGAACTGATTGGCAAATTATACTTTGGAAGTCGTTATTCCAAGATGGGAAATTTGATTAAAACAAATATAGCTTCCGGTTATGAAAAACCTTATGGAGTAATTGTAGTTATACAAAGATCGTTCTATCGTTACCGTAGAACTGCTAGGCAAAATTATTTCTTCTTGAGGACAACTCATGCAAGTGGTGGCTGCTAGAAATATCACAGAGCATAACGAAGCCCAAGGGGGTTTACAAATTAGAGAAGATAGTCGCCGAAAAAAAAGCCAAACTTTGGTGCAACTGGCAAGGAGCAAAACATTTCAGCAAGGTAATCTCAATGCGGCCATCAGAGAAATTACAGAAACCGCTGCTCGCACGCTTTCAGTTGAGCGAGTCGGGGTGTGGTTATATAATGAAGAACGCTCAAGAATGGAATGCATCGATTTATACGATGCTAATACTAAGGAACATAGTTTTGGTAGTTCGATTTTCAAAAAAAATTATCCCGCTTATTTTTACGCTTTAGAACAGGAACGCAGCATTGCTGTAGAAGATGCTAGAAACGATATCAGAACCCAAGAATTATCAGAGTCTTATCTTTGTGTTTTTGGTATCACATCTCTACTGGATGCACCAATTTGGCTAGACGGACGTTTGGTAGGCGTAGTCTGTCACGAACACGTAGGCGAAGGTCGTCAATGGACTCTAGAGGAAGAAACTTTTGCCGGCTCAATTGCAGATTTTGTCACCTTGGCGATGGAAGCAAACCAGCGGAATGCTGCACAGGAAGCGTTGCAACAAAGTGAAGCGAAATTTCGCGCAGTTTTTGAGCGCTCTTGTATGGGAATTGCACTTATAAATATGAAAGCCCAGATAGTCGATACTAATAGGGCACTGTGCGACATTTTAGGATACAGCCGAGAAGAGTTCTACGGCAAACGCTTTACAAATTTTGTTTGCACACAAAAAGGTGATTTAGAAATTTACAAACAATTGGTGTCACAAATTCCCACGGATTTAGGAAAAACTTCAAAGGTTGAAGTTAAAGAACAAGTTGTAGATAGACATCGTATTGAAATGCAAAGACGCTGCCTACATCTTGATGGTAGGTTAGTTTGGACTCATATCTCTGTTTGTGTGATTCCAGATAGCAATGGCCAACCTGAGTTTTTTCTAGCAATGATTGAGGACATTACTGAACGCAAGCAAACAGAACTAAAACTACGTGCTTCCCAAGAAGCAGCAGAAGCAGCCAGTCGAGCAAAAAGCGAATTTTTAGCAACCATGAGTCACGAGTTGCGAACGCCTCTAAATGCCATCATGGGCTTATCGCAATTGCTACAACAAGAAATAGTTGGCTCTCTCAATGAAAAACAAAAGGAATACATTAATTGTATATACACAAGTGGTGAACAGTTACTGGCAGTGATTAATGATATTTTGGACTTGTCTAAGGTGGAAGCAGGTAAGGAAGAATTGTTGCTTTTACCTTTACCAGTGTCAGAGATATGTAACTATGCTATATCAACGGTGCGCGATGCAGCTTTAGAAAAGGGATTGCACCTCATATATGAAATCGATACTGAAGCAGATACTTGTATTGCTGATGAACGACGCATCAAACAAATGTTACTGAATCTGCTTACCAATGCTGTTAAATTTACCCCAGCAGGTAAGGTATCGTTGGTAGTGAAAAAAGTATCCCAAGGAATGAAATTTATCGTTTCTGATACTGGAATTGGGATTGATTCAAGCCAGTTTCATTTTTTATTTGAACCATTTAAACAGCTCGATAGTAAGCTAAATCGGCAGTATGAAGGCACGGGTTTGGGTTTAGCTTTGACACGCAAATTAGCGCGTTTACACGGTGGAGATGTGACTGTTACATCCACTTTAGGAGAAGGTAGTCAGTTTACTTTATTTCTACCTAATCGATTTCATCTGGGAGATGAGGAAGAAGGTGAAAATTGTAGTATCTCCACATTGCCTTCTCTAGCTATTCCTCAAAATCAAATTATTTTGCTTGTGGAAGATGAGCAAAATACTGGTATTGTCTTACAAGATTATCTGCAAACAATTGGTTACCAAGTCAAGTGGATCAATAGTAATGATGATTTTTTAAAGCAGGTACAAACCTTAGAGCCTGATTTAATATTGTTGGATGTCCAGTTAGTAGGTGATGCTAGTGGCTGGGATTTATTAAATATTCTGAGACAAGAGCCAGCTTTTCAAGATTTGCAGGTGATAATGATGGGCTTTAGCGAACTTTTAGAAGAGCAAATTTCGATTCTGCAAGCTGGTGCTAACGACTATCTGCTCAAACCAATTAGAGTATTTCAATTAGAGTCAATGTTAATGCGATATTTGGGTGAAAGTGATTTTGACACAGACCAAACACTAATTTAGAACTAATTTGTAAACTAAATCAAAGTTTTTATCTTGTAAGGGTCTCAGGAATTTGAGCAAATCAAGGGTTTATTCTTTGAAAGTTATGCCAGCAATAAATTGAGTTTGCTTAAAATTTTTTTTAAGAATCAGCTCTTAAATGTTCGGCGATCGCACTTATATTTCTACTTCCGAAGAGGTGTTGTAAAATAATCTCAATGATGCAAAGCGATCGCTTGATATTATTCGTACTTCAGACATAGCCCAATCCAGACATCGCTGCAATCAATATAAAAATATAAAGATTATACAAAGCTTCGTATTTGTGTATACACACATAAGTAAAAAATATGAAGAATATGCAAAGATGTGAAAAACTTTATGCTATTCCAAGACAGAAGAAATGCTGAGATGGTCAGTTAAATTGCTACTTTAATATTTAAAGTATCAAACTGTACCTACATAAATCGATTCATCCCTTCATTCAGCAACGCCCAGATTTTAAGATGGAAATCACTTCTAATAGTATTGATATTAAGAGGAAAAACTGTAATGAAAATTCTTTTAGTTGAAGATGAAAATCGTATTGCTCAAGCACTGGCAGAAGTCTTAAGTGACCAAAATTATGTTGTTGATATTGCGAATGATGGTCAGATAGGGTGGGAGTTTGCTACAGCTTTTCCCTATGAATTAATAGTTTTAGATTTGATGTTACCAAAATTAGATGGGATCACTCTATGTCGGCAAATCCGACAAGCGGGCTACTGTACACCTATTCTATTACTAACAGCCAAAGATACTAGTACAGATAAAGTAGTTGGGTTAGATGCAGGTGCAGATGATTATGTTGTCAAACCCTTTGATTTACAGGAACTTATGGCTCGAATTCGGGCTTTATTAAGGCGTGGTAGTAATATTCTACCTCCTATTTTTGAGTGGGAAAAGTTACGTCTAGATCCTAATACTTGTGAAGTAACATATAATGGAAAATCGGTAATTCTTACTCCTAAAGAATATAGAATTCTAGAGTTATTCTTACGTCACAGTCACCAAGTTTTAAATCGCCACCAGATTTTAAAACATATTTGGTCTTTTGAAGATCCACCAGGAGAAGAAACCATAAAAGTTCATATTCGGAGTCTAAGACAAAAATTAAAATATGCTGGGGCTAGTTGTGATTTTATTGAAACAGTTTATGGTTTAGGCTATCGACTCAAACAAACTTTTTAAATCGATGTTTCAGACTTTAGGTAGGCGGCTTTTACTTTCTTATTTAGGTGTAATGATCGCAATCTGGGGAACTGCTATTACAGTTGTCTACCATTTTTTAGCTTATAACCTCTATCAAAAACTAGATAATGAAATTATCAACTTAGCAAATGCTGCTGCTCATAATTTAATAGCATCAAAAGTTAAGCAGAAAACATTTCTTACTAAATTGCCTCCTATTTTAGATAATGATGATGATGGCGATTTAGATATTCCCTGGCAAGATTTACGTGCAAGTAATCAAGAAGTAGAATGGTTCAATGTTGATGGTAAGTTGTTGGCCAAAGCTGGAAATACTTTTGCTCAGATGCCATTCTCGGCTAATTTCCATGTGAG
>Ga0314810_100131_pt1 | contig 9785 bp, 9 predicted proteins | sample STEome_8_FD_202331 | JGI IMG/M metagenome (GOLD analysis project Ga0314810, IMG submission 202331) | Metatranscriptome of soil surface biofilm microbial communities from soil inoculated with nitrogen-fixing consortium DG1, State College... ... | reverse complement strand
TAAAATCTATTTTTCTCATCTCCAACACCCCATGCCCAATGCCCCCACTTGCTCCACTTGGGGAGACCCCAAGACCGCAGTGGCTCCCCCATGCTCCATGCCTTATTTACCATAAGTAGCTACCCTAACTCAAACCACTACCACTCGCAGGTTAAACTAGGTCTGGTAACAGCTGCTCCAGCATTCCTGATGAGGCTTTTATGGGAGCTAACCTCAAACAAATTGCCAAGTACTTAGATAACCTTGGTTGGGACTACCGTTTTGATGACGAAGAAGACCGGATTATAACAGGTGTAGAAGCTGATAACTTAGAAGATTTTCTAATAGTTGTTCAGTTGGATGAAGAGGGAAAATTTTTCCGAGTGTTTGCCCCTCAAGTTCTGGCAGGAATTCAAGACCATCCTCACAAAGGAGCTATTCTACAGACAATGCTTGCCATTTCCTGGGAAACCAAAATGCTGCAATGGGAATATGACCCATCCGATGGTGAAATCCGTGCCATTATTGAGTTTCCTTTGGAAGATTCAATTCTCACAGAAAAACAATTTCACCGTTGTCTGAGTGGATTAATTCAGATTGTAGATGGTATCGCAATTCCTCGCCTCAAAGAAGTCATGGCAACAGGCCTCGATCCGGGAAATATAGAACTTGGAGAAAGACTATTACTCAGTATCCAAGAAGAAGCTCCAGGATTGCTAGATTTATTGGAGAAGGCAATGGAAGCACGAAAAAAACGAGGAAGTTTTCCTAACGAGTGAGACGGATCGTAACTGAAATAGCTATACTCCAAAGTGATACCCTCACTATATACTTACTGAAATTTTCTGGGGCTGGATATTATGACATCCTATGCAACCTCCTCTGCTAAAGCGGAAATGAGTGAACTCCGGCGGTTGAAAGGCTTACTACCGCCAGAATTGCAGAGCTGGGTCACGGTAGAAGGCACCACTGAGGTCAATCCACCCCTGATCCGCTGCGAAGAAATTGGTAAAGACCAAGTAGAAATTCAAATTGACTTGGTGAAATGGGATGCCCTCGCAATGGATCAGCGTAATCTGCTGTTCTGGCATGAAGTTGCTCGCGTTCAAAACGACACAATTCCCAAAGATGGCTGGGAAATGGCAGCACTAGCCATCGGTTTAGGTGGCGCTGTCGGTGAATTGTGGGTACAAGATGGATTGCTTTTGGTGTTAGCTTTAGCGCTGTGTGGCGTGTCAGGCTGGCGATTGTATCAAAAGAACAATGGGGAAAAGCAACTAAAAGAACTGCTCAATGCTGATGAAAAAGCCATCGCCTTGGCAACTCGTTTTGGTTATACCCTCCCCAACGCCTACAAAAGTCTTGGTAGCGCCTTGAAAACCCTGATTGATAACACTCCTAGCAAGCGTCAACGTTCTAAATACGAAGCAAGGCTCTCTGCCCTCAAACGCAGTGCCAATAAGGCAAAAGCCAAGTCCAGAACCATAGATGAAAGCGCACTGTAACAACCATAAAGTAGGTTGGGTGGGTGATACCCAACCCTAAAAATCAAAATCTTTTGGCTTCAAGCAAGGTGATTTTTGATAGCTAACAGCTTTATTGTTTAACCAAAGGCTTAATAAAAATTAATATATTTATTTATCCAACAAAATTTCATATAAATTTATTTTTACTTTTACGAGATCTTGAGTAATAGTTGAATTTGGCAACAACTTTTACATTTGGTTGAGCATTTTATGTGTCTGGGGTATTACCCGCACTTGCTTAAGATACTGTTTCATCAAAGCTTGCCACATCAAAACTCCATCGGGCGTAGGGGCAAGTACAGGTATTGCAGAAAATTGTTCGGATTCCGGTAAAGGCGTAACAGGTTGTAAAAATACTGGTATATCTGGACTCACATCTGCCACCAGCAAAGCTGAACGTCGCAATTCTGAGGCATCTGTGTTTTGAGACACAATTATCTTGACAAAAACATTTAAATATGAGTCGTGACATAATTGGAGAAATTTAGCATGTTCTTGCCAATGACTTTCGCCGCTCACACTGGGCAATTTAAAATCCATTCCTACAGAGTCTAAGTAGGGGAGAATCATGGCTAGTTGTTCTGGACGGTGTCCGCCTGTTTCTAAATATATAGGTAGGCCAGTTATGTCTCGCACTTTGGGTAGAAACTGAGTTAAAAATGGAGCATGAAGAAGTGGTTCGCCCCCAGTTAAGCTAATGCTATCGTGTAAGGAAGGTAGATTTTGCCTTTCCACCCATTCGATTAATATGGGTAATGGGACAGGATTAGAGTAAATTTCAAAGTCGCGCAATCCAGGCGATCGCTCTATCCGGCAACTAACAGGTGCATTCCAAGTGTGGGCACTATCACAAAAGTGACAGCGCAAATCACACAAAGCAAAGCGAATAAAAATCTGACGTGTCCCTACATTCAGTCCTTCCCCTTGAATGGCAGAGAAGACCTCAACCAGGCGTGCGGTAGGTGTAACCGTATTTTGAGCAATCATTTCATCCAAGCAACGCGATCGCATTGCGTCAGTACAACAACAAGAATATTTTTTAGCTTCTTGTTCTATTGTGAATCGTCGTTGGCGATTCCCAATGTGAGAAAGAGCAAATAGTAATTAGTCCTGATTACGGTTAAGTAATTCTCCAAGGACAAAATAATGTTGGGCAGATTACATCATACATGGCAACGAAAGTGCACAGCTTCATGACTAGCCAACCGACAGAGGTCGATTTTCCAGTCCATTCCCTAAACGACACGGTTATAGTGCAGGTTCCCACACGGTTGAGCGTGCTGGAGGCTTTAGGATTTAAGCAAACCTGCCAAGGCTTAATCCAATCCAATTCATATTTCAAGCAAATTATCATTGACTTTCGCCAAACTACTTTTATGGATAGTAGTGGTTTAGGTGCCTTGGTCAGTAATTTTAAATATGCCCAAGCTCAAGGTATTGCATTCAGCTTGCGGAATGTAACACCTCAGGTGATGGCTGTTTTAAAGCTTACAGGATTGGATCAAGTTTTTCCCCTAGAGCCTGTAGAAAATGAGTCGCCAATAAAACAACAAGACTTAATAGATCATCGCAAGACAACTTCTCGTCAAGTAGAGCAGTTACCTAAGACTCATGCTTCTGTGACATCTTGGATGAAGCGGTTCTTAGATATTATAGGGTCAATTGTTGGGTTATTAATTACAGGAGTTTTGTGTATTCCCATTGCGATCGCTATTCAAATTAACGATCCCGGCCCCATTTTCTTTAGTCAAACCCGCTGCGGTTGGATGGGAAAACAATTTAAAATTTGGAAATTCCGCTCTATGTGTGTAGACGCGGAAGCAAAAAAATCTCAAGTTAAAAACCAAGTGCAAGGTGCATTTTTCAAGAACGAAAATGACCCCAGAATTACCAAAGTGGGACGTTTTTTACGGCGAACTAGTCTTGACGAACTACCTCAGTTTTGGAACGTCTTGAAAGGAGAAATGAGTTTAGTCGGTACCAGACCACCCACGCCTGACGAAGTGGAACGCTATGAAGTACCAGAGTGGCAACGTTTAGATGTCAAACCCGGCATGACTGGCGAATGGCAAGTAAATGGACGGTCTACAGTCCGTAGTTTTGAAGATGTAATTCGCCTAGATTTGCAGTATCAAAAAAATTGGAGTTTGGTGTACGATTTAAAGCTAATTTTCAAAACTATAGCGATTCTGTTTAATAGAAACAGTGGTGCTGTTTAGCTAACTACCCTTATTTACAATTTTTTGCTAACTCGCAACTCTCACGATAATTTTTAAAATACACCCAAGCTCATTTTGTTGAGCTTGGGTAAATTTTTAAGTTTACTTATGTGAGATTTTAGATTCAACACAGTTCAGTTAAGCATCTTTTCCTTCTCTTTCTCTCTTCTCTCTGTGCCCTCAGCGCCTCTGTGGTTCGTAAAAAAATTAGTGTCAGGACTCACAGTTGAAGAAGAATTCAGAAGTCAGAATTCAGGAGTCAGAATAAATCAGTCGGGGATTCAGACCCGCGACTGATTAAAGACCACCAAATTTTCAATTTGGTGGGGGTGCAAAAACGCCGATTATTCAGACGCTCCTACGTCGCTAACGCTGCGCTATCCGCCAGTCATACAGAATACCTAACTGAATTCTGACGACTGACGCCAATATTGCTGTTTGATAAACCAAACCGCAAAGGACGCAGAGAAATAAGAGTTTCAGAAATCCAAAATCTAAAATTAACTCATCCTCTGCCTGAGATTTATGCCACCACGTTCTGAACACCAACTACTTCAACTTGCTGCACTTCTGGCAACAAACGCTTCACCCCTTGCTTCACAAATCCCTGCAAAAAGCTTATTTGTTGATTTTGTCCAAAGACCTTTTGCAAAGTTTCTCGCAATTTCTCCAAATTCAAATTAGTACCAGAATCCACTGCTATTTCTTGCTGTTGCAAATATTCAACTAAACTCAATCCTGCAACTCTAGTGAGATAAGCTGCACTTACTCCCTGCACCAAGCCGCCAGCAACAAAGGTAACAGCATTACTTTTGAGAACAGTACCAATAGCCTTGGTAGAAAGTTCAACTAAACCGAGTTTTAGCATCAAGCTTCCCATTGTTCCAGCTACAGTTTGTGCCTGTTCTAGGGAAAATTTCTGCTGATAAATCTTACCCAAATCCATTACCATCTGAGCATTAATGGCCGCAGTGGCCAGAATATCAAGGGCTGGTACTGGGTTAGCAAAGGCAGCAGCAGCAGCTATCCACTGATATTGTTCAATAATTGGGGTGGCGCGATCGCATCTAATTCCATGGAGGGAGTTTTTCGCCTCAGCTTTCAACAAACCGGCTTTCCTGATGGTAGTTAGCCAAACCAGTCGTTGTTTTTGCTGTGCCAAAATTTCACCGAACTGCTGGGTTAATTGCTGGATATCTGGTGCTGGTTGTTCCATCCACTGTTGCACAGAACCATCAGCCTCATGCTTTCGGACTTTCACGGGGATGGGAGAGGCCGCAGTTGCAATTACATTTCCCTGCATCCGCTGTTTTAATGACAATAAGATGCTACTACGTTCATCGGCTAAATACTGGTCTTGTTTGTTGAAAACCAGCATTGCAGGCTGATTTGCTGCTTTTAGCTGCTGTAAAGTTTGAAATTCTGTATCAGTCAAATCACCGTTTGTCAAGAACAGCACAAAATCAGATTTTGTCACTTGTGCTAAAACGGCTGCATCTGAATTTTCACCAGCTTCTCTAAACAAAGGTGCTGTCTCTTGTAGAGAAAGATTTTCTGTCTGTAGATTTTTTTCTAAGACTTGAATTAAAGTGCTTTTCCCGACAGATTTACCACCAGTCACAGCAACTTTAATTTCTTGCCTGTCTAATTCCCACCACAATTGGGCAACTTGTTCTCTGAGCGTCTCTAATGCCCTATGGTTTTCTGCTTCTTGTGCCAGTTGTTTAATTACAGCTTCAGCTTTGACGATGGCGCTTTCCACAGTCGCCCGATCTACAAGCATACTATCTAGCTGTTCTAAACCATGTTTTGGGCGATTTTGTTGGAATAACCACAAACCACCACCAACAGCTAAGGCACTCAATAAACCAAACTCACCCACCTGCATTATTGAATGATGCCAACTTTGTAACATCCACAGAGAAAAGGACAGTCCCAATCCTCCCACTAAAATTGGTCGCTGCAACTTCACAACCATGACTCTCCGCGCTTTTTGGATGGCTATTTCTTCCAGAATAGATCAAAATAAAACAAAAACCCCCCAATCTTTACCGATTGTAGGAGTTTTGCATTATCTTCAATTTGGTGGCGGGAAGTGGATTTGAACCACTGACCTTCGGGTTATGAGCCCGACGAGCTACCAGGCTGCTCTATCCCGCGTCGCTCTTGACTTTTCTAGTCTAACTTAAAGTCAAGAGTTTGGCAACTACAAAAACGATAATTCTCCAATTACTTCTAAACGCTTGTATTTTCCTAAGGTGACAAACTTTTCACTAAGACTTTCGGCGGCGCTGGGACTAATCCAACCCATTTGTTGGAGTAAGTGAATGGCAACGGCGTGTTTTGCGCGTTTTGCCCCATCCATAACTTTAATTGCTAATCCCATGCCTTCACCGAGTCTACCAATGCACTGCACTCCTTCAGCACCAGATTTGCTCACCAGTTCCCCTGGAGTCAAACGCATCAGTTCCGTATCGAATTCTCCATCCCCTGCTACCATAGCTGGGTGATGAGTCATAGCCCGGACAATGCGCTCCATATCCAAGTTGCTACTAGAGGCTAATAGGGCGTATAAAGAGGCCATTTGACCGAGTTGCATCAAATAAGTAGGCGCACCACAGTCATCATGGGCGCTGATAAATTCCTCTGCGGGCATTCGTAGCAATTCTGCTACTTTACCCAAAATTAACTGCTGTATTGGGTGCTTGCGTTCCAAGTAGTTATTTAGAGGCCAATGGCGTTGCTGACAAACAGCTAGCATCCCCGCATGTTTCCCAGAGCAATTGTATTCCAGAGGACTGCGTTTACCTTCTGGAATAGGACACTGGAGTACAGTGGGGTCAAGATCGGCTCGCCAAAGGATGTTAAATACCTGTCTAACTTGTTCTATTGTTCCTTTATGGGAACTGGTGATAATCGCTAAATCGCGATCGCTAAGGTCATAGCGTTCCAGCGTACCTGTAGTGGTGACTGCGAGTGCCTGAAATGGTTTGAGTGCTGAACGAATAAATGCAGCAGTTTCAGAATTTCCGGCCACGGTTAAAACCCGTCCGCGTTCGTCGCATACAACGGCCTGGACTATGTGCTTGGATTCAATGATACCTTCACGCAGCAACCGGACTTCCAGTGCTGTGGCTTGAGTTCGTTTTCCCATTGTCATGGGTTTATTTTTATCACTTTTTTATTATTAGTCATTGGTCATTAGTCATTCTTACAAAGTTCTGATGGTCGGAAACCTCCGCTCAGACTTTGCGCTTAGTCATTGGTCAATACCCTATGCCCCATGCCCAATGGCCAATGCCCAATCACGGTTTACAACAAATGCCAAACTATAGTACCAATAACGAACATTCCCGCCAAGCCAGCAAAGGTAAATTGCAACCGCCGTAGGATAGGTTTAATTTCGTATGCCACGATTAAGCGATCGCGATTGAGGATTTCTTGTGGTTTTGTCCAGGTTTGACCGTCGTACCAGCCCGACTCTTCATAGAATACTGTGGCAGAGCAGAGGCGATCGCACACGTAAAACCAGCCTAAATACAACCTTACCACCGCCAGCAGTACCCCAATGCTTGCCCCTCCTGCACCACAGAGAATAAAATGGGCTATGTATTTTTGTGGAGGAAAACTTGCTGCTGCTACAGGACCAGCAACTAACCAAGATAAACCCCAAATCCAGATTATTTTCGTGATATAGTCCCGCCAATCTAAAGTGCTATCACGAAACAGCCAGGAAGTTTTTAACTGTTCATACTCATTAAGCGGTTGTTGGTCTGCGGGAACTGGGCAGTTTGAAACTGAAGACCTAATCATTTTGCCTTACCCCACCCTCATCAGATTCTGGAAAGGAAATACGTTCTGCATGACTCCAGAACGCTTCTAAATTATAAAATTCCCGTTCCTTGGGCATCATGATGTGAACGATCGCTTCACCGTAGTCTTGTAGTACCCAACTACCCTCGGCTTTTCCTTCTGTCCTTAAGGGGCGTCGCTGCAACTGTGTTTCGACTTTTTCTTCAATTGCTTGAGCTATGGCCCTTACCTGTACCCTAGAATAACCAGTCATCATCACAAAGTAATCTGCTAGATAAGATACGTCTGCTACTCTGAGCAATAAAATATCACCAGCTTTGCGATCTGATGCGGCCTCAGCAATTATCGCAGCCAATTTTGCGCTCGCTTCTTCTATTTGGGTGGGGTTTTTCAGCACACTCTTTGTTAGTGGGACAGATTGTAATGGGAAATTTCCTTGGAAGTAATCAGTCATTAAACCTCAGGTGCTTTTTCCTTTTGAAACAATTGTTTACATTTACTTAACAAGTAACAAACAATCGATCTGAAAATGTGTCAATGGGTTTTTTTGAATACTAACAAAAAAACAGGTGTCTATGGAGGCTGGCTGGAAAAAGCGATTAGGGAGTGGTAAGAAATTTTTTTATAATTTTTTGTATAATTTATTGCCTGTTAAGTTCGTTGACTGTTGACGGTTAACTGTCAACAGTCAACATCAAAAGATGTGCAAAGGCTGTTTTACTTCTGAATTCTGTTGTATACAACGTAACTCCACTGTCGTAGATTACACTTCTTGTTTGGTAACTATTGTCGAGTGAATTGTTCTACGATTTGCAATTAATGAGTAACACAAAGACTCATACTGATTTAAAGCTTGCTCAAAAGCATACTGCTCCACGGCATATTGGCGACTTTTATAACCCAGAGTTTTCACTTTTTCGGGGTTTTGATACAAGTCAAAAATTGCCATAGCTAAAGCTTGGGGATCTTCTGGAGGAACGACGACTCCACCACCACTTTGCCGAATAGCCCTAGCTGCGGTGCCATTATCAGGGACAGAGGCAACTAAAGCCCGTCCGCTAGCTAGTAGCACCTGAATTTTTGACGGCATATTGAAGGATATAACATTTTTCTTTTGCACCACTAAACCAACATCCGCAGCTGCCAACATTTCTGGCAAATTTTTGCGCGGTTGAAATGGCAGTAGTAAAACATTGTCTGCACCACAGTCTAAACATTCCTGTTGCAGTCGCTGTAAACCTTTTGCTTCCCCAACAATGACAAAGGTAATATCTGGAATGTGGCGCAATATGGAAGCAGCTTTGACAACGCTTTCTAAACCTTGGGTGAGGGCAATATTACCTGAATAAAGTACTATGAATTTACCAGTGAGGTTATGTGCTGTACGGAAAGCGTTATTTTCTTGAGGCAAGGGACGGATAAAATTTACATCAACCCAGTTAGGAATTTGCACAATTTTCTCAGCTTTTACACCTTTAGATCGCAAATTTTCCACAAATCCATCGGCGATGACGCTAATTTTAGTGGCACTGTGGTAGGCAAATTTTTCTAATAAAGTAAATAACTGGATGAGCAATTTATTTTTAAGCAAACCCACGTGAACAGCTGCCTCTGGTAATATATCTTGTAGATTTAAAACTACAGGGCAAGCACGTAACCATCCTAAAAGAGCAACTGGTACACAACTTGGTAGAGATGGTGAAGTTGAGACAATAACATCTGGACGCCAACCTATGAGGGCGGGTATAAAACTACTGACAGCAAAACTAGCATCTAGTAAGACTCGATCTAGCAAATTCGGTTGTGGACGAATCCAAACATAACTACGTTGAATTTCAACACCATTTTTGAATTCTGTGAGATACCACTTGCCTCGATATTCCTCATAAATTTGCCGTTCAGGATAGTTAGGCATGGCGGTAACTACGCGTACTTGGTGTCCCCGCTTTACTAGTCCCTCTGCTAATTCAGTCATTAGTGGGGCAATACCAATTGGTTCTGGATGATAGTTGTATGAGTAAATTAAAATTCGCATAGAAATTTAGTCTGAAGTACCCCGGCTTTTTATTTAGTGACAAAACTTGTCTTAAATATTTTTGGAAGCTTGCAAACTTCCATATTTAATTGTGGCTTCAGAGTGTTTTGATGTGAGGGATTTTCCTTAAAGATTGGGTAAACTTTTATATTTCGCTCTGAGATTGTATTTGAATAATTTTTACTATTTAGTAGAAAATTTTAGTGTTTAATT
>Ga0314810_100106_pt1 | contig 10745 bp, 8 predicted proteins | sample STEome_8_FD_202331 | JGI IMG/M metagenome (GOLD analysis project Ga0314810, IMG submission 202331) | Metatranscriptome of soil surface biofilm microbial communities from soil inoculated with nitrogen-fixing consortium DG1, State College... ... | reverse complement strand
TTTTAACTCTTTTGGGAGTTCCGTGGTGTAAGATTGCTATGGAAGTTGCCGATGTTTGAGGCGGTAATTATGGAAGAACTATTAACTTTAAAAGACTTGCTTCTTCAAGGTGATATTTCAGCGGCTTTGATGATAGTGGAAGAATTAGAGGAAATGCAATACTGCTCGGTTAACGATTTTTAACTCGGCATTGGGTCTGGGGAAAAGGTTAAAGGGTAAAGGTTAAAGGTTTTTTCTTTCCCCTTTCCCCTTCCCCTTTTCCCTTTAACCGACAAGTATTGAGAGGAAATGAGTCGAAATGACATCATCAAGACGATTCGTAGTTATGCAGTGATTCTGTTGTTACATCTAATTAAACAACAAGCTGAAAATCGCACGACTCGCTTTTGGGAAGTTTCCATTCGGAATTCAATTCGGGAAATTCAGCGATAAAATAAGCGGCGTCAAGCTGGTGGTTATTATTTGACACGAGAAGAACTCAGGGAAACTTTAGAGGAAGCTTATTTAAACGCTATTGATGAGGCTTCTCTAGAAGTTGAAGAAGGACGTTATGAAGTCCAAGAGTTAGAGAAGCTGGTTAATGGCGAAGAAATTATTAATCGTGCTTTAGATTTAATCTTACCAGCACAATCAAGTTATAATAATTAGAAAATTGTCTTTTTGATTTGGCACCCATTCCCTAATCCTGAATATCCAGTCCCCTTTACTTTGGTGTCAATTGGCTAAACAACGACTCGATACATTATTAGTAGATTTAAATTTATGTACTTCCCGCGCCTTGGCACAGAGGTTAATTCAGGCGGGGGAAGTTACTGTTAATCAGCAGATAGTTGATAAACCAGGTACAGAAGTTGATATAACAGCTAAAATCAATATTAAAGAGCGATCGCCCTTTGTTTCTAGAGGTGGTGAAAAACTCTCCAAAGCTTTGACAGTGTTTGCCATTCCCGTCACTGGACGCGTTTGTTTGGATGGGGGAATTTCTACAGGTGGCTTTACAGATTGTTTATTACAAGCTGGGGCAAAACTAGTTTATGGTATTGATGTTGGTTATGGACAAGTAGACTGGCTCTTAAGAAATGATTCGCGAGTAATTTTGCGCGAACGCACCAATTTACGACAGCTACGACCAAATGATTTGTATGGTGAAAATGACCCGATTCCCGATTTAGCTGTGGTGGATGTGTCGTTTATTTCCTTAACTAAAATTCTCCCTGCTTTATGGGAGCTAACTCAAGCAAATCGAGAAGCTATATTGTTAGTTAAGCCACAATTTGAAGTCGGGAAATCCCGTGTGGGAAAAAAAGGAGTTGTGCGCGATCCTAATGACCAAGCGGACGCTATTTTCCAAGTGTTGCAAGCCGCTCAAAAATTAGGATGGAAACACAAAGGCTTAACTTGGTCGCCAATTACTGGCCCGGCTGGAAATATAGAATTTCTCCTATGGTTGGAGATGGAAAGTGAAACACCATCGCTTGATTTAGAGGAAATTAAGCAAATCGTTCAATTAGCAATAGTTGATTTGCGGAAAAATTGAAGAAGAAAACAGAATTCAGAATTCAGAATACAGAATAAATTAAAAACCACTAAATCTTTCGCGCAGCATTCGGCAGTAAAAATTTAGTTTAAGAAGAATACAGAATACAGAATAAATTAAAAATCAATAACTTTCGCATAGCCTTACACAGTCAAGATTTAGTGGATATTTCAACCTAAAGATTTATCAGTGACTCGTACATAATTGATACTAAATTCTGAATTCAGAATAAATTAAAAACCACTAAATCTTTCGCATAGCCTTACGCAATCAAGATTTAGTGGATATTTCAACCTAAAGATTTATCAGTGACTCGTACAGAATTGATTCTGAATTCTGAATTCTGAATTCTGGATTCTTTCTTCCTAAACGTCGTATATTAGACACTCTACAGAATCAGGATGGCGATCGCAATACTTATCCAAAGAGGTTTTGTGTTGTTCTGCTTGATGTTGATGAGATTTTTCAGCTTGCAATTCTTCCACGATATCCCAAGCGACGGCACAATTAGCAGAATTACTGCCATTTAACTCACAGGTTGTACGAGCTTCATTAATGGCTTCAAAAATAGCTTGCTCAAGAGTTGTAGCAGTTTGATTTACGTTTAAGGTTGTTGTCATGTCGTTACCTGATGTTTCCAAAGATATCAATCAAGGGCAGAGATTCTAATGACCTTAGAAAACTCACATTTACAGTTTAGATATGCTTACCAAAATCAAATGGTGTAAACACCGCAATCTTTTAGCAAACTTAAGTGGGGATTACCCTATGGCGATCTTTGCTGAAAAAAAGCTAAACTAACGCGCTTTGAAATTCACAATCACTCGGTTTGTTGATTGTTGACGGTTAATAGCAAAGATAGTCATGTTCTCAATGTTGCATTGCAGATTGGGAATTGCAATGGATTGTCATAAGAGTTTGATAGAAGTTGATAAACGCTTATAAAGGGTAACAAATGAGAAACAATTATTAGTTATTCTCAATACTTCATCCCTAATTCTTGTTGCAAACGATACAGAATTGTGTTTTGGTCAACTTGAGAGAGAATTTCTTGAATGACGCTGCTAGCGCCCAACTGTCCCCAGGTGCAGCCTTTTTCGAGATAGATTTGAGCGGCTTTACCAACGGAGTATGCACCATAACCAGCGATTCCAGCTTGGGCGATGGCACTACCCGCAAAGGCTGTAATATTTGTGGGATTGTCACCGCTAGCGATCGCAGCTGTACTCTTACCCAAACCCAACACAAAACTACTACCTAATTCTCCCAGAAGTAAGCCACCAGAACTCAATAAAATCGTTTTGAGAATTTTCCCTGCTTCATAACTGGTCATTGGTAGCCCATATAAGCGAGCTAAAGCGCGAATTAAAGCTAAATCGGCAACAGTTCCCCCCAGGATATCTAAAAAGGCGATGGGATTCAGGGCTACTGCTAAAGCTTTGTATTTGGTAAATTGCCAGATGATATCTTCGGCTTCTTGTTGGCGTAAATCAATGGTTTTTTGGGCGATGGACTCTTCTGCGTCTCGTGCTTGGAGGAGTGCATTTAAAGCTAAAAGGGATCGGCCTTCGCGATTTAGAATGTTCAAAATTGTGTGCTTGAGTTCATCCACTTGCGGTGGTGGTGTCTCCCATTCATAGGTAACGCTACCATCAGGCCATTCAACCCGCACTTCCATTGGTGCTGGTTCCGCCGCCACCATAACAATTTCATCGGGTAGCAAGGGTTTTGCTTGGGAATATCCAGCACCGAGTTGTTGCAAATTTTCGTAAATTGCTGCCTTGTCTGTATCTGGGTACAAATCTATTTTGTTAAACACCAAAATCAAAGGTTTTTGCGATCGCCTTAATTCCAGCAACGCTTGATACTCAGTACGCGTGATGTCACCGGAAACAACAAACAAAATCAAATCAGCTTGTCGCACCACTTCCCGTGCCATGTCTGCCCGTGATTCGCCCTCAATTTCATCTAATCCTGGTGTATCAATTAACTCTACTAATACCTTATTACCGGGCTGCCAGCGTACCGAACGAGGCCATTGAGTGACACCATTCAAAGGCCCAGTTTGCAGAATTTTGTCTCCCAACAAAGCATTTAAAACCGCTGACTTACCACGACTCACCAAACCAAAGGCAGCAATTCTAATTACGTTAGAGTCTAGTTTGTTGAGTGTGGAGTTAAGAGTTTCTAATTCTGGTTTCACAAAAGATGCCAATTCTGGGTTAGATGAAAGCTGTCCTGATTTACGAAGATAGCCATACCAAGATAGCGCCTGTCTGAGACTGGCGCGGGCACGGTTTAAGTGAGTTTCTTGCAGATTACGCGAACTCGACATATTATCAATATTTTCAGCTTTCACTTTCGGAAAAATGCTCTTTTAACAGCGAACAGTCATGAGTTAAATCCCTGGGTTTGGTATCCCCCACCAATTGGTGTCAGGTGTTGGTGCGCTGTCACGCCACACCATACGCTGTCAGGACTGATAACTGAATTTAATGCTCAGTTACTCTATTTCAGGATTGGAGCATGTTTTTGGATATATTTTTATACTCAATATTCATGCTCAACAGATGCCTGCCCTTCCAACAAAGGAAGAGAGTAAAAGGTTATATCTATCCTAATATCTCCAAAGTTCTGAGAGTAGGCTATTATGCTTATAAATTCAGTATATGAGTCCTATGGGTCGCAAAGTTATCTATTGAGGCTAGTTGTAAGGTGTAGAGAAGGACTTGCATTAACTGTCAACCGTCAACATCAAACAGATAACTTGGCTATAGAAATCATATTTCATTTGGTGAAAAAACTCAGTACACCCCTAAATTCCTTTTTTCCTGTTAAGAGTTCCCTGTTAAGAGTTCCCTCCCCACACAAATATGTTCATTAGACCTCTTGCAAAAGTAACTTTTGCTCATAGGGGGAAAGGGAAAAGGTTAAAGGGAAAAGGGTTTTTATTTGCCCTTTACCCTTTACCCCTTACCCTTTTCCCCACTTTTGCAAGAAGTCTATTAATCAAATCGGATTCCTATAGCAATGTAGCCATTCCAAAATTCACATTTGATTTGGGAATAATAAATCTGGTGTTAAAGATTTGGCATTTATGATTAACATTCCCGGATATCAGGTGGGCGAAAAACTTTATGATGGTTCCAGAACACTGGTTTACCGAGCTGTTAGAGAAATTGATTTATTACCAGTAGTCATCAAGGTTTTAAAGAATCTTTATCCCAGCTTTAGCGAAGTCTTACAATTTCGCAATCAATATACCATCGCTAAAAATCTCAACTATCCTGAAATTATCCAAACCTATAGCCTAGAACCCTACCCAAATGGCTATACGTTAGTCATGGAAGACTTTGGGGGAATTTCCCTGAAAGATTATTTTGTCAACAATCATGTTGGTTGTTTAGAGAAATTTTTAGAAATAGCGATCGCTCTGTGCAATGCCTTAGATATACTTTATCGCGAACGCATTATTCATAAAGATATTAAACCCAGTAACATCTTAATCAATCCCCACACAAAAAAAGTTAAATTAGTTGATTTTAGTATTGCTTCTTTATTACCAAGGGAAACTCAAACCTTTGTCAATCCCAATGTTTTGGAAGGAACGCTGGCTTATATTTCTCCAGAGCAAACAGGGAGAATGAATCGCAAGATTGACTATCGCACTGATTTTTATGCAATGGGTGTTACTTTCTATCAATTACTCACGGGAGAGTTACCTTTTGCTTCAAATGAACCAATGGAATTGGTTCATTGTCACATTGCCAAAGTACCACCATTAGTACACGAAATTAATAGTGAAATTCCTCCGGTGATTTCCCAAATCATCAGCAAATTGATGGCTAAGAATGCTGAAGATAGATATCAAAGTGCCTTGGGATTGAAATTCGATTTGGAGAATTGTTTACAGCAATTAATAGCAACGGGTTACATTGAGAACTTTAAAATTGCACAGCGCGATGTGTGCGATCGCTTTATGATTCCCGATAAACTTTATGGTCGAGAAACCGAAGTCTCAACCTTACTCCAAGCCTTCCATCGAGTCAGTCTTGGCGCTACAGAAATGATACTGGTTGCTGGATTTTCGGGGATTGGAAAAACCGCAGTTGTCAACGAAGTGCATAAGCCAATTGTGCGACAGTGCGGTTACTTTATCAAAGGTAAATACGACCAATTTAACCGCAACATCCCCTTCAGCGCCTTTGTCCAAGCCTTCCGAGATTTAATGGAACAACTATTGAGTGAAAATGATATTCAGCTGGCGCAGTGGAAAAACAAAATCCTTGGTGCTGTGGGTGAAAATGGGCAAGTCCTCATAGAAGTTATTCCCGAACTCGAACAGATTATTGGCAAGCAACCAGCAGTGTCAGAACTCTCAGGTAGTGCAGCCCAGAACCGCTTCAACTTGCTATTTGTGAAATTCATCGCTGTGTTCGCAACACTAGAACACCCCTTAGTAATGTTCCTCGATGACTTGCAGTGGGCAGATTCAGCCTCGCTGAAGCTGATGCAAGTGTTGATGAATCAAAGCAAGGAGGGCTGTTTGCTGATGATTGGGGCATACCGAGATAACGAAGTCTTTCCCACCCATCCCCTAATGCTGACACTGGAGGAGATGAAGAAAGCTTTAGCAACCATCAGTACTTTTACCCTCGCCCCCTTAAGTAAATCTCAGATCGATTGTTTGGTGGCCGACACCCTCAGTTGTTCCACAGTTATGGCGCAACCGCTTTCGGAGTTAGTTTATCAAAAAACCAAAGGTAATCCCTTTTTTGCTACCCAATTTCTCAAAGCTTTGCATCAAGAGGGTTACATTGCCTATGACTTGGAAGTTGGACACTGGCAGTGCGATATAGTGTCAGTGAAATTGCTCTCCCTCACTGATGATGTAGTTCAGTTCATGGCGCGGCAATTACAAAAATTGCCACAAATCACTCAAGAGATACTGAAGCTAGCTGCTTGTGTGGGGGCACAGTTCGATTTAGAGACATTGGCCATTGTTTCCGAACAACCAGCAACTCACATTGCAACAGCATTGTGGAAAGCCTTGCAAGAAGGTTTGATTTTACCCACAAGTCAAATTTACAAGTTTTTTCAGGGTGGACAACAATCCCAGGTACAAGAAACAGTCAATCCCACCTATCGTTTCCTGCACGATCGCGTCCAGCAAGCTGCTTACTCTCTGATTCCTGACGACCAAAAGCAAGCCACTCATGTGAAAATTGGGCAATTGCTGTTGCAAAATACAACACCTGAAACTTTAGAACTGCATGTTTTTGATATTGTCAATCAGTTGAACAACGGAATTGCTCTCATCAATGGAATTAGCGATCGCTATCAGTTAGCTCAGTTGAATTTGATTGCTGGCAAAAAAGCTAAAGCTTCCACAGCCTATAAGGCAGCCATGAAATACTGCGCCATCGGCATGAAAATCCTTCCCGAAGATAGTTGGCAAACTGCCTACGACCTCACCTTTAAACTTTATCGGGAATGTGCAGAGTGCGAATACATCATAGGGCGCTTTGAGGAAGCAGAGCGACTCTTCCATCGGGCATTACAGTACGCTGAGAATAAATTCCATCTCGCAGAAATTTATGGCTTGCAACTAGCCCTGAAATCCAATCACGGAGAAAATATACTCGCCGCTTATGAAGCTGCACTCAGTGGTTTGAGTGTTATGGGCATGAACATTCCGGCAACCGATGAAGGTCAGCAAGCACTGATTGAAAGCATACTCCAGGAAATCCATTCCAAACTGGCAACTGTACAACCCGCAGATTTATTTTATCTGCCTGCGATGACCGATGCACAGAAAAAGGTATGTATGTCAATCCTCCCCGATCTTTGGGGAGCTGCTTATACCGGTGGCAATCAAGCACTGACCATTCTCAGCATCCTGTTAATGGTTCATACTTCATTAACCTATGGCAATGCCGAAAGTTCCGGCTGTGCTTATTGTTTGTATGGGATGATGCTGACGATTCAAGGAGACTATCGCAGTGCTTATGAGTTCGCCACCTTGGGACGAAAGCTTGATGGCCAATTCAATAGCGCCAAGTTCATTCCCAAAACTAATAACGTTTTTGGTCATGCAATCAATCCCTACAATAGACCACTAGTTGAAAACTTAGCAGTTTACCAACAATCTCTTCACATCAGTTATGAAACAGGGGATCTTGGGTTTGGCGTTTGGGCAGTAATATGTCTGATTTGGACGATGCTGTTAAAAGGCGATTGCCTATCAGAGGTGTATGGCGAAACCGAGAAATACTTGAGCTATGTGCAACAAGTAAATAATGTCAATATTACCCATACATTTCACCTCCAACAGCAATTTCTTTTACACCTGCAAGGTTTGTTGGCAAAACCCGATTTACTGGTGGATGGTGGAGATGTCCAGATTCTCTGCCTTGATGTTTGGCACAAGAATAATTTTGAGGCAGGGATCAATTGGTATTGCTTCTTGAAAATCCAGCTATTGTACTTGTACCATCGCTATGCCGATGCCGTGGAAGTCGCTGCCATTGCTGAAAAAACCCTGGCTTCTAATCTTGGTTTGTTTCCCATCATTTTATTCCACTTTTATTATCCGCTGAGTTTAGCCGGGCTTTATTCCCAAGTAACACCAGAGAAGCAACAGCATTACTGGGATGTGATGCAGCAACAACATCAAATTCTAGAAACCTGGGCGCAGACTTGTCCAGAGAACTTTTTACATCAATCACTGTTGCTAGCAGCCGAAATGGCTAGAGTTTCTGGTAACTATGCAGATGCCATCGCCTGTTACGATGGCGCTATTACCGCAGCCAAAGAAAATGATTTTACTCAAATTGCCGCACTGGCCAACGAACTAGCAGCAAAGTTTTACTTGGAATGGGGTAAGGAACGGATTGCTCAGGAGTATATGACTCAAGCTTACTACGGCTACACTCGCTGGGGTGCAAAAGCCAAAGTCGCTGACTTAGAAAAACGCTATCCCCAACTACTTGGGCCGATATTACAGCAAATCCGTTCTCCCCTTTCCATTAACGAAACCATCTTTGCATTAGGAAGTGTTACATACACCAGTTACCCCACATCTAGCAGCAATGTCTCAGATATCTTAGATTTAAAAGCCATTCTCAAAGCTTCTCAAACTATCTCCGGTGACATCCAACTAGAAAAATTAATGTCATCGTTGCTTTCCATCGTCATCGAAGATGCAGGGGCTGATAAATGCGTGTTAATGCTGGTGCGAGACGAACGCCTGCTAATTAAAGGCTCAATTACCCAGGGAACACAGCCAGTGATATTGCAGCGGATTCCTGTTGAGGACAGCCAGGAAATTCCCTTAAAGCTAATTTACAAAGTCAAGCACAACAAACAGATTGTTGTCCTAGTGGATGCCACAACAGATCCCGTCTTAGCCAACGACCCGTATATCATGCGCCAGCAGCCTAAGAGTGTTTTGTGTACTCCGATTTTGCGTCAAGGCAAGTTGATGGGCATTTTATATCTAGAAAATAATTTAACCACGGGAGCATTCACTAGCGATCGCGTTGAATTACTAAATCTCCTTTGCACTCAAGCCGCAATTTCCTTAGAAAATGCCCGACTTTACGAACGTTCTCAGGAATATGCCCAACAATTAGAGCGATCGCTTCATAAACTGAGTGCCACACAATCTGACTTACAAACATCCCAGCAACGGCTAAAATTATTAGTTCAGCAAACTCCAGTAGCAGTTATAGAATGGGATACAAATTATCACGTTACTGACTGGAACCCGGCAGCAGAAAGAATATTTGGCTACAGCAAACAAGAGGCTTTGGGTCGTGAATTCAAATTTATTATCCCTGAAAAGATTCAACCAGAAATGGAGCGGGTCAGCGTCGAAATCACATCCCAACAGGGTGGTAATTACAGTGTCAATGAAAATGTGACCAAGGATGGCAAAATTATTATTTGCGCGTGGTATAACAATCCGCTTGTAAATGCGGATGGTGAATTAGTTGGAGTTGCTTCTATAGCAGATGATATTACCGAACAAAAAGTTGCCCAATTCCAACTTCAACAAAAAGCCCAAGAACTAGAAACTGCTTTACAAAATCTGCAACAAGCCCAATTACAAATGATCCAAAGTGAAAAAATGTCTGCTTTGGGTAACTTAGTTGCTGGTGTGGCTCACGAAATGAATAATCCTTTGGGTTTTATTGCTGCCAGTATTAAACAAGCTAAACCCACTGTTGCCGATGTTGTTGAACACCTAAAACTCTATCAAGAAACTTTCCCCCACAAAAGTGATGAAATTATCGTTCATGCTGAAGAAATTGACCTGGAATACAGTTTAGAAGATTTACCAAAAGTATTTGATTCCATGACAATAGCGTGCGATAGATTAAAAAATATTAGCACCAGTCTCCGCACTTTTTCACGTGCTGATAAAGATTATAAAGTGAGATTTCATATTCATGAAGGTATCGATAGCACAATTTTAATTTTGAAGCATCGCCTGAAAGCTAACGAACAACGTCCAGCCATTGAAGTGGTAACTGAATATGGCAATATACCTGAAATTGAGTGTTTTCCAGGGCAATTAAATCAAGTATTTATGAATATTCTGGCTAATGCTATTGATGCTTTAGAAGAATCAAATAACAAACGTAGTTTTGAAGAAATTAAAGCCAATACCAACAAAATTACAATTACTACTTCAGTTAAAGATAACCAAGTAAAAATTTCAATTTCTGATAACGGTATTGGCATGAGTGAATTAGTAAGACAAAAAATATTTGACCATTTATTTACTACCAAAGCCGTTGGTAAAGGTACGGGTTTGGGACTGGCCATCGCCTACCAAATTATAGTAGAAAAACACCGCGGTTACCTGGAATGTAACTCTTCTCCCGGTGAAGGTACAGAATTTGTCATCTTGATTCCAATCCGATAATGAATAGGATTTAGGGACTTACAAGTAAAAAATATTGCATTGCTATTGGTGACTGTTGACCGTTGATGGTTAGACGTTAGAACATGGGACTGTGTTCGTTATCCCAACATTTGCGATCGCGCCAGTCTCTACCAGTATCTTCGCATTCAGATGCATCATCTATCCAAGGAATTGATGTCGAGTAATGTAAGTTTCCTGCGGAGGTGAATAAATTAGTACTGAACACAGACAATAATGGCAATAAAAAGGATAAAGTTATCAAAGTCAAAATTGGTA
>Ga0314810_100099_pt1 | contig 11039 bp, 8 predicted proteins | sample STEome_8_FD_202331 | JGI IMG/M metagenome (GOLD analysis project Ga0314810, IMG submission 202331) | Metatranscriptome of soil surface biofilm microbial communities from soil inoculated with nitrogen-fixing consortium DG1, State College... ... | reverse complement strand
GGGGAGACTTGTACTGAGCGGAGCCGTTGGCGCAGCCTCTCGCAGAGAAGTATGGGGAGATGGGGGGACAAGCAGAATAAATTCTGATTTTCCAGTCATCAGTCAACTGTCATCAGTCAACTGTCATCAGCCAACACCAAAAAATGTTCAATAACTTAATTTATCATTAGACAGAGTTTTGTAGTTCTAAATTCAGTCCTTTGATACTAGTAAAAAGTCCAGTGGAACCACCATGATTCTATTTGTTTGGCGTGTTGGTCAAGAGTGTGTGACAACATGAAATTACTGGACGCCAAAATCCGGTACACAACCTGATTGAAGGGGGAAATCTGCGTGAGAATTGGTGCTCATTATTTGGGTAACGGAGAGTGTGAATTTACAGTTTGGTCTCCGACGTTAGATAGCGTTGCTGTGCAAATTTTGACGCCAGAACCGCAGGTAATTGCGCTTAAACCTCAAGCAGAGGGATACTGGCAGACGAAGGTGAATGATGTGTATCCAGGTACGCTTTATAAGTATGTGCTGAATGGAGAAAATGCTTTCCCTGACCCAGCATCGCAGTATCAACCTGAAGGTGTACACGGGCCATCTCAAATTATAGATCCTCAGTTTCAGTGGACTGATGAAGGATGGGCTGGAATTCCTGTGGAGTCGATGATTTTCTACGAACTTCATGTGGGGACATTCACCCCTGAAGGTACTTTTGCTGCTATTATTCCCCGTCTCCCGGAATTACGAGAACTGGGAATTAATGCCATTGAAATCATGCCGATTTCTCAGTTTCCCGGAGATACCCATATTGAGCCTGCTTTGGCATACCGTAACTGGGGGTATGATGGCGTTTATCCTTATGCTGTACAAAATTCCTACGGAACTCCAGCTGATTTAAAAAAATTGGTGGATGCTTGCCACGAAAATGGTATTGCTGTTGTGCTGGATGTGGTGTATAACCACTTTGGGCCAGAAGGTAATTATATTGGTCAATTTGGGCCGTACTTTACCAAAACCTATAAAACGCCGTGGGGCAATGCGATGAATTTCGATGATGCCCTGAGTATGGGCGTGCGAAATTATTTTATTGAAAATGCGATTTATTGGTTGGGTGAATTTCATATTGATGCACTGCGGTTAGATGCAATTCAAGCAATTTATGATTTGGGAGCAAAGCATTTTTTGTGGGAATTAGCAGAAGCAGTTCATCATTTTTCCCAACAAGGGCAAAGATGGAAACGTCATTTAATTGCCGAAAGCGATTTAAATAATCCGCGAATCATTCGTCCGGTGGAATTGGGCGGATATGGAATTGATGCCCAATGGAGTGATGATTTTCACCATGCCTTACATACACTTTTAACAGGCGATCGCCAAGGATATTATCAAGATTTTGGCACATTTGCTGATTTAGCAAAAGCTTATCAAGATACTTTTGTTTATGATTGGAAATACTCGGTGGATCGCAAACGATATCATGGTTTATCTTGCAGCGATCGCCCTTTATCACAGTTTTTAGTCTGCATCCAAAATCACGACCAAATCGGCAACCAAATGAAAGGAGAACGCCTCAGTGCGCGCGTCTCTTTTGAAGGATTAAAATTAGCCGCCGGTGCTGTGTTGCTATCACCTTATTTGCCTTTATTATTCATGGGGGAAGAATACGGTGAAACCGCACCATTTATTTACTTTGTTAGTCACTCAGACCCAGATTTAATTCAAGCAGTTCGAGCAGGACGCAAAGAAGAATTTGAACCATTTCATTATGAAGACGACCCCCCAGACCCAGAATCCGCAAAAACATTTTTACAGAGCAAACTCAACTGGGAATTACGCCACGAAGACAATCACAAAGTTTTATGGAATTGGTATCGTCAATTAATTAATTTACGCAAAACCCATCCAGTACTTCTTAACCAAGACCGCAATTCTATCCAAGCCACTAGCGATGAAGACAAGCAATTAGTTATCGTTCGTCGTTGGTGTGAAACGAGTGAATTAATATTTGTATTGAATTTTAACTCGTCTCCAGTGACAATAACTTTGCCAATTCAAAACAAAGCTCACAAACTATTAGATTCAGGAGACACCTCATGGTCTGGGCCTGGTTCCCAAGCCCCTGAATATCTATCTGCGGGAGAAGAAATTAAACTACAACCCATTAGCTTAGTACTGTATGAAAGGGAGTAGGGAATGGGGAGTTAGGAGTTAGGGGTTAGGAGTTAAGAGTTAGGAGTTACGAGTTAGGAGTTAGTTTTAAAGGTTCAACGTTTAAGCTCAGAGGTTCACTGTTGAGTTTGAAAAGCTCAAACTCCCAACTCATCACTCTCAACTCATCACTTCCAACTTCTAACTCCCAACTCATCACTCCTAACTCCTAACTCTTAACTCCTAACTCATCACTCATCACTCAAAACTTCCACGAAATACAAGTATGCGAATTCCAAGAGCAACTTATCGAATTCAGTTTACACCCCAGTTTGGCTTTGACAATGCAAAAGCCATCGCCGCTTATCTTTCTGATTTAGGCATTTCTGATTTGTACGCTTCGCCGATTTTCAAGGCGCGGTCTGGTAGTACCCACGGCTACGATATAGTAGATCCGACTCAACTCAACCCAGAACTGGGAACTAATGAATCTTTTGATGCATTAATTAGTGAAATACAATCTTTGGGAATGGGTTGGTTACAAGATATTGTGCCCAACCACATGGCCTATAGCAGCGAAAATGAGTATTTAATGGATATCTTGGAACACGGGCCAGATTCCAGTTATACTGATTATTTCGACCTTTCTTGGAATGTACCATTTGGCGATCGCCAACAACGAATTCTCGCTCCTCTATTGGGAGATTTCTATGGCGTATCTTTGGAAAATGGACACATTCAACTGCAATACGAACAAAATGGTTTAACTGTCAACTATTACAGTTTAAAACTACCCCTGCGCTTAGAGTCTTACACCAAATTTCTCACCTATAATCTGGGCAAACTTACGCGCACGCTAGGCCGCAATCATCCTGATTTTATTAAGTTATTGGGGATTCTGTACATTCTGAGAAATGTGCCTTCAGAGGTTGCGGGTAAACAGCGACAAGACCAAATTGCATTTATCAAAGGATTAGTTTGGGAACTTTACAATACAAACGATGCAATCCGCGAGTTTATTGTAGAAAATCTCAAAACTTTTAATGGAGAACCGGGGAATTCTGAAAGCTTTAATCTCCTAGACGATTTACTCAAAGACCAGTTTTATCGTCTCGCCTTCTGGAAAGTCGGGGCGGAAGAAATGAATTATCGGCGATTCTTTACGGTCAATGAATTGATTTCTGTCAAAATTGAAGAACTGCGAGTTTTTAATAACACTCATAGTTTGATTCAAAAGCTAGTTGAAGAAGGTAAATTTACAGGTTTACGCATTGACCACATAGATGGACTGTATAACCCGACTCAGTATTTAGAAAGGCTGCAAGAAAAAACGCCAGATGTTTACATCACTGTGGAAAAAATTTTGGAACTAACTGAAGATTTGCCAGAAAATTGGCAAATTCAAGGTACATCTGGTTACGACTTTCTAAATTATGTCAATGGTGTATTTTGTAATAACGAAACCGAGTTTTTGTTTGATAAAATCTATCATGCTTTTATTAGCAATAAACTCAATTATGCTTCTTTAATCAAGGATAAAAAACAGCTAATTATCGAGAAAAATTTAGCAGGTGACATAGATAATTTAGCCATTCTACTAAAAAATATTTCCAGCAAATATCGCTATGGAAATGATTTTACTATCAATGGACTCAAAAGAGCGATCGCCGAAGTTTTAACACTGTTCCCAATTTACCGTACTTATATTACTCCCGATGGAATTGGAGAAGGGGATAAACTCACCATTCAAGAGGTAATTAATCAAGCTAAAGAACAAGCACCTTTATTGCAGCATGAGTTAAATTTTATTGAAAAATTGATGCTCCTAGAATTCGATAATTCTCTTTCCCAAACAGAACGGGAACAGTGGATATATTTTGTTCTCAGAATGCAGCAATACAGCGGCCCCCTCATGGCCAAAGGTGTGGAAGACACAACATTATATGTTTACAATCGCTTGATATCCCTCAATGAAGTGGGCGGAAATCCCAGCCATTTTGGCATTTCTGTAGCTGACTTCCACAGCTTTAACCAAAAGCACCAAGCAACATGGCCTCACACCATGAACGCCACAGCCACCCACGATACTAAACGCGGTGAAGACGTGCGAGCAAGGTTAAATGTATTGTCAGAATTGCCAGAAGAATGGGAAGAACAAGTCAACATCTGGAGTCATTATAATCAAGGACATCGCCAGATTCGCCACGGATTTGCCATGCCCGATCGCAATGATGAGTATTTTCTCTATCAAACCTTAATCGGTGCATATCCCTTGACCGCAGAAGAACAGGAATCTTTCGTAGAAAGGGTGAAGGAATACATCATCAAATCAATTCGAGAAGCAAAAGTACATACTGCATGGTTGCGCCCTGATAGCCAATACGAAGAAGCTTGCACTTCCTTTGTAGAAAAAATCTTGAATCCTGCAACTTCTGGGCAATTTCTCGAAGCCTTTCATCCTTTTCAACAGCGAATTGCCGACTACGGAATGTTTAATTCCCTTTCCCAAACTCTACTTAAGACTTTGGCTCCAGGCGTACCTGATTTTTATCAAGGAACGGAACTTTGGGAATTAAGTTTAGTCGATCCAGATAACCGCCGTCCCGTGGATTTTGAACAACGACGCAGTTATTTAACCGCCATGAAAGAGCAAATCCAAACAGATATCTTAGGATTGATTAAAGAATTGCTTAAACACAAAACCGACGGCAGAATCAAACTGTTTTTAACGGCACAATTACTCAAAGCCAGAAAAGATTATCTCTCACTTTTCCAAGACGGAGATTATCTGCCGTTAGAAATTCATGGAACTCACGCTAATCATATTATTGCCTTTGCGCGACAATTAAAGAATCAAACAGCGATCGCCATCGCACCCCGCTTTTTCACTCGCCTCATTCAACCTGGAGAAAATCCCTTGAGTGAGTCAGTCTGGAAAGATACGCGCCTACAATTACCCTCAGGAACTTCGTCGTCTTGGAAAAACGTCTTAACTCACCAACCATTACAAGCCAAAGAAACATTATCTATCGGATCTGCCCTCGCGCATTTTCCGGTTGCATTGTTGGTTAGTAGTGCTGAGTGAAAAAATAAAATCTCACGCAGAAGAGCCAGTGCGTTGGGCGGCTGTGCCGACTTGTACCGCTAACGCGGAACCCGAAGGGTAGCAACTGGCGTCACGCAAAGGCGCAGAGAAAACGCTGGAAAAACTCTGCGTTCCTCTGCGATTTCCTTAGCGTTCCTATGCGTTTAAAAGTAATTTCCACTCCACATTATGACTACTCCATCACTCACCACCGCGCAGATAGACGCAGTACAATCCCATATCAAAAAAACCTGGAAAACCTTAACCCGATCGCACGAACATCTCGTACAATCTGCCAAAGATAGTAAACTAGACCACAGTTCAGAGACTCCCTGGATTATCTACATTTCACCTTTGGAAGATTGTCCTAACGTGCAAACTGTGTTAGAGCGATCGCTATCTCGTCAGGATATGCAAAGAATTCAAATTCGTACTTTGCCGCCTGAGCCAGAAGCAATTCAAGAACATGGATTACTATACCTGCCAGGGCCTTATGTCGTCCCCGGTGGTCGGTTTAACGAAATGTATGGTTGGGACAGCTACTTTATATTATTGGGACTTCTACATGATGGCGAATTGGAACTAGCCCAAAGCCAGGTAGACCAATTACTTTACCAGGTGCAGCATTACGGTACTATCCTCAATTCCAACCGGACTTACATGCTGTCGCGATCGCAGCCCCCCGTCCTGAGTATGATGGTGATGGCGCTATTCCAGCACACCCAGGATGAACAATGGCTCAGGTCAACGGTACCGCTACTAGAACAGTTTTATTATTACTGGGTAGTGCCGCCGCACTTAAATCCTGGAACCGGCTTATCGAGATTTTATGCTTTTGGCGAAGGCCCTGCACCAGAAGTTTTGTTTTCCGAACGAGATGAACAGGGAAGAAGCCATTACGACCGCGTTAAGGAGTACTATCAAACCTTTGAAATTGAAGATTATGATGTTAATCTTTACTACGATCGCGAAAAGGACGAATTAACCAGCCTATTTTATAAAGGCGATCGTACCATGCGCGAGTCCGGTTTTGATATCACTAACCGATTTGGCCCCTTCAGCGCTGACATCCTCCATTACGCTCCTGTGTGTCTGAACAGTTTGCTGTATCAGATGGAACAAGACTTAGTACAAATAAATGAGATTTTCGGCAACGAAGATCTAGTGCAACAATGGCGCGAACGTGCAGAAATTCGCCGCCAACGCATCGACCAGTTTCTTTGGGATGAAGAACACGGGCTTTATCTCGACTATCACCTCCAGAGTGGCGAACGCCGCCGTTATGAATTTGCCACGACATTTTATCCCCTTTGGCTGGGAATTGCTTCTCCATCCCAAGCCCAGCGCTTGGTAGAAAATCTTTCTTTGTTTGAAGCCCCAGGTGGTATTTTTACCAGTACTCGTGTTACCGGCAACCAGTGGGACGCCCCCTTTGGCTGGGCACCATTGACCTTAATTGCTGTCCAAGGACTTCACCGCTATGGATATCATACAGAAGGCGATCGCATTGCCAACAAATTCCTCGCTATGGTGGTCAAGGAATTCGGGCGTCACAACACTTTAGTGGAAAAATATGATGTCCAACGCTGTTCCGCCAACGTTTCCAGTGAAATCTGTTTTGGATATAGTTCTAACGAAGTGGGTTTCGGCTGGACAAATGGGGTGATTCTGGAACTTTTAGCAGCGTCTCAGAAAAAAGGTTAAAGTGTTGACCGTTGACCCTTCGACTCCGCTCAGGGTCAACTGTTGACGGTTCACAGTCAACAGTCAACAAACTTTTCAGTTTTCACCAGCCAAAGGGACACGGATTGTAAATGTACTACCTTGCCCTGGTTCAGATGTGACATCGATTGTGCCTTGATGTGCTTCAATGATGCAACGAGATAGATATAGTCCTAAACCACTACCAGAACGTTGGTGTTTACCTTGGCGAAATCGCTCGAATAAAATTGCTTGGTCTTGTTTGGAAATTCCCGGCCCTGTATCCTGGATACTAATAATTACCTCTGGCAAATTAACATCGCAGCGAATATTTACAGAACCTTTGTCTGTAAATTTGATGGCATTGCCGATGATGTTTGTTAAAACTCGTCGCAGTTCTACGCGATCGCCCATTACCGTACTTGTAGTTTCGCTTTTATCAATGTTGACGGCTAACCCTTTTTCTTCAGCTAAAGGAGTTAATTCTTGGGCGACTTCATTAACTAATTCCTGAAGATTACAAGGTGCAATTTTTAATGTTTTGCAGCCCGCTTCATGACGATAAACTTCTAACAAAGTATTTACCATTTCTAGCAGGTCTTGATTACTGCCAATCATGGTATTAATTATTTCTTGTAATTGTGGCGAAACGTCGCAAAACCTCCCTTCCAGTAGTAATTTTAAAATCCGATTGGAGGCTACTAGGGGTATGCGTAAATCGTGGGTAAAACGCGAGACAAAATCTGCCCGCAAATTCGCCATTTGATCTCGTTCGTCAATGCTATGCTTGAGGCGGAGCAGCGATCGCACTCGTGCATGTAGTTCATCAGGATCGAATGGTTTCCGAATAAAGTCATCTGCACCAGCATCCAGTCCTTGCACAACGCTGGATTCATAGTGAGCGGTAATCAACAAAATCGGGATAAACGGCAACGCTTGATTTTTGCGGATGCGTCGAGTAAATTCATAACCATCTATCCCTGGCATCATCACATCTAACAGAATTAAATCTGGTGGTGATTGCTCAACCATATCTAGAGCAACTTTACTATCTTCCACCAAGCTCAGTTCATAGTCGTTATCTTGTAGGACTGCTTCTAATATCAGTAAATTGTCAAATATGTCATCGACAACGAGAATTTTATCTTTTTTAACAGTTTTAGTTAAGGACATGGCTAAATATAATAAGAAGTGCTTGGCTATTCCTCGCAAATCTAGTAATAGCTTACTCCAATAGTGTTGACATAATTAAAATTTCACATTTTCCTTTAAACTTTCCTGAATTTTCGACATCTTTTTTGAATAATTATACTATTTTCTTGCTTATTTCAGTATTAAAAGTAATAAATGTTACTTGTTGTTCAGCATATTGTTCGCCTAATGAAATCTGTAAGTAGAATGTAATACAAATTCCCAATTTACGCATACCCTAAGGTAAGCTAAAGCTCCAAAATTCATCCATGAAAAAAGCCTATAGAACAAGGGTTTCGGACGGTGTATCTGTGGCACTCTTTTTTAAAATTGGTGTAACATTGAAGTAGCTTAGTGATTCATTTTATGTGCATCATTAGTGCTACAGCAAGGATCGACGATGGAACATTAAGCGATTCGTAGTTGCTATCAGATTTGGAAAATCAGTTGTAGCGCATAAAACATACATCTTGGCAAGAATGGACAAAAATAGTTTTTTGATTGAATTGTATTGTTTAGATGAAACTCTTGCCTCTAGAAAAACCTACAAGATAAGGTTATTTAATGTCTAATGGTAGATGCGCTCCTGGAAACAATAGCAAACATATTGCTTTTTGTATAAAATCCTGAATTGGAGAACAGGATTATTTTAATGTGTACTCTAGATAGATAACAGTAAAGTTAAGCAACTATGGATGAAATCAAGATCCTCGTCATTGAAGATCATAACCTTACGAGAATCGGTTTGCGGGCTGCCTTACAAACTCAGCCAGAAGTTAACATTGTTGGTGAAGCCGCCAATGCCGCAGATGGAATCGAGCTTGTGAAAAGTCTCAAACCTGATATTGCTACTATTGACATTGGTTTGCCGGATATGGATGGTATCGAGCTAACGCGGACAATTAGGCAATATCAAGCAGAGACAGAAGATTATACAACAAAACTGCTGATTTTAACAATGCAGAATAGCGAGCAGGCAGTGTTAGCTGCATTTGCAGCAGGGGCTGATTCCTATTGTATGAAGGATATCGAAAGTGAAAGACTAATAGAGGCTGTGCGAACAACCCATGCAGGTAGCTCATGGATCGATCCGGCGATCGCAGACCTTGTACTCCAGCAAATACGTCAAGATTTCCCCGATGCTAGCAGAGGATCGGCAACCAAAAGAGTGTTGATTGAAGGTATTGACCCAGATATCGAAAAAACTATCGTCAGTTATCCTTTAACTCAACGGGAAATGGATGTTTTAGAGTTGATTGTCGCAGGATGTGACAATGCAGAAATCGCCAAAAGACTGTATCTCACAGTGGGCACTGTCAAAACTCACGTACGTGGTATTCTCAATAAACTCTGTGTTGCTGACCGTACACAAGCTGCTGTGCGTGCTTTACGTGCAGGGTTAGTTCCTTAAAAAATATAGCAGAGAAGAGCAAACAGGGAAGTTGGTATCCGAGTTTTAACGGCAACTGCTATCAAAAGATAAAAGTAAAAAGAAATACTCTATTATTCTTTCTTTTGCCTTTTAACTTTCGCTTTTTTGCACTTGACAAAGGTAAAAAAATACGTAACAATTAGAAATTGTGGATAAAGATAATTGCCAGCGGAACTGGCGGAATTGGCAGACGCGCTAGATTCAGGTTCTAGTGCCGCAAGGCTTCCGGGTTCAAGTCCCGGGTTCCGCATAATCAATTTTGGATTTTGGATTTTGGATTAATCTAAAATCTAAAATCTAAAATCTAAAATCATGTTGACCAGCTTACAAAATCCTTTAGTCAAGCAAATCCGCAAGTTACACTCTACCAAGGAGCGCCACAAGCAGGAGTTATTTTTGCTGGAAGGGACGCACCTGTTAGAGGAAGCTTGTGCGGTGAATTACCCCCTAGAAACGGTGTGTTGTACCCCAGATTGGCAAGCAAACCACCCGTCATTGTGGGAGGAAGCTTGTAGGCGATGCAGCCGCGCCGAAATTGTCAGTAAAGAGATTTTAGATGCCATCGCCACCACAGTGCAACCCGATGGTGTGGTAGCAACAGCAAAACGCAGCAATGGTCAAACTCAAGTACCATTTACTGGTTTAGTCCTAGCTTTAGAAACAGTACAAGATCCTGGTAACCTGGGTACGATGATTCGTACTGCGGCGGCCGCTGGAGCGTCCGGGTTGTGGCTCACTGGAGATAGCGTCGATTTAGATAACCCCAAAGTGCTACGTGCTTCAGCAGGGCAATGGTTCCGCCTAGCAACCGGAGTCACCGAAGATTTAAAAGCGATAGTACAACAAAGCCAGCAAGCAGGAATGCAGGTAATAGCAACATTGCCGAATGCAAGCTTAACTTATTGGCAAGTGGACTGGCGAAAACCGAGTTTAATATTACTGGGAAACGAAGGTGCTGGTTTGTCAGCAGACTTAGCTGCGATGGCAGACAAGCAAGTGAGAATTCCCCTGAGTCCTGGGGTAGAGTCTTTGAACGTAGCGATCGCAGCTGCCTTAATGTTGTACGAAGCTCAGCGGCAAATGACTTAGGAGTAGGGAGTGGGGGGGTGGGGAGATGGGGAGATGGGGAGATGGGGAGATGGGGAGATGGGGAGATGGGGCAGAGGAGCAGGGGAGAATAATAATTCACCAGTCATCAGTCATCAGTCCCCAGTCCCCAAGTTTTATTTCGTTTTTTGCTCCAAATATTGTTCAATGTCGGCAACGGCGTCTTCAAAAGCCGCTAAATCAATATTTGTCAAGTCTTTATTGAGTTCGACTTCATCAGCACTCTGGTTATCCAATTTTGGCGTATCTTCATCCTCAGTAGGATTTTCTTGTAAGATATCCTCTAATTGTTCCAGTGCTTCTTGAAACTCTAGATCGGCATCGTAGTGCTGTGGTCGGTGGCTTGGCTCCATGATTTTGACTTAAAAATCCTATTGACTAGAG
>Ga0314810_100089_pt1 | contig 11678 bp, 14 predicted proteins | sample STEome_8_FD_202331 | JGI IMG/M metagenome (GOLD analysis project Ga0314810, IMG submission 202331) | Metatranscriptome of soil surface biofilm microbial communities from soil inoculated with nitrogen-fixing consortium DG1, State College... ... | reverse complement strand
AGGCCGAGTTTTTGAGGATGAATATGAATTAGCGATCGCTATTATTGAGGGTATAAATCATAGAGCCAAGCAAGATCAGTATCCAGTTACGCGTTTTATGTTTAATTAGGTTGACTTACTTATCTATGGATTTAGGTTTATCCAACACTACAAGGGCTTTTCAAGAACAACATGATATTTTTGCTGATTTATAAACACAAAATAATAGAAAAACGAGAAGATTCTTAAATAGATAACAATTGACTCTCGCATCTTGAGTATCACCAGCCCAGCCTCCTACTTCTACTGGAGGCTGTTTGTTTGCTACTGCTGGAGTCAACGGACAATGGTTGAGCCGCTTTCAACACCGCATCGAGCAAACCTGGAAACAACATCTCTAAATCTTCACGCCGCAGCATATTAATGTGCTGTGTCCCTTCTTTACGCGTAAATACTACCCCTGATTCGCGTAAAATTTTAAAGTGATTGGACATGGTAGACTTGGCGATCGCAAAATCAAACCTGGCACAGCATTGTTCGCCCTCACTCGCCAACAGCCGCACAATCTCTAACCGCACCGGGTCGCCCAATGCATATAATACGCCCGGCAACGAAATATTTTTTCTATCTGGATGATAAAGGAATCTCATACTTGCATTATCTCATAAAGTAGCATATATTTTCATTATTCGATATTATCGAATTATAGAATTAATCAGGAAGGCAATTTATGTCATCCATTACAAATGTCACAGAAGCCACATTCAAGCAAGAAGTTTTGGAAAGTGCAGTTCCAGTATTAGTGGACTTTTGGGCACCGTGGTGCGGCCCTTGTCGGATGCTGGCTCCGGTTGTAGACGAAGTTGCAGCTGAATATGAAGGACAGGTGAAAGTAGTGAAACTGAACACAGATCAAAACCCTACTGTCGCCAGCCATTATGGGATTCGCAGCATTCCGACACTGATGGTTTTCAAAGAGGGTCGGCAAGTCGATACTGTCGTGGGGGCAGTTCCGAAAACCACATTAAATAAGACCTTAGCACAGCATTTGGAATCTAGGTAAAGGGGATGGGGCATGGGGCAAAGGGCATGAGGCAAAGGGCAAGGGGCAAAGGGTAAAGGGCAAGGGGCAAAGGCAAAGGTAATAAACCCTACCTTTTCCCTTTTCCCTTTCACCTTTTCCCCTGTCTTTACCCGTTTTCCCCTGCTCGCTGCGCCATCTCCCGCCGTGCGGGTTCGCGCTAGCGTCTCTAAAAGAGAAGCTAAAGCTACATCTCCATTTACAGAGCAAATAAGTAGAGAAAGAGGCAAATGGACTTAAAATTGTATGGTAAATCCGCACTGGTCACTGCCTCAACTGCGGGCATTGGCTTTGCCATAGCCCAAGGTTTAGCTCAAGAGGGTGCATCAGTGATTGTTAACGGTCGGTCTGAGGAAAGGGTAGCACAGGCGATCGCTAAAATTCAGCAAAGTATTCCAAAAGCAAAAGTTTCTGGCGTCGTTGCTGATGCAGGTACAAAAGCAGGAGTAGAAAAACTTTTTCAAGAAGTTCCCCAAGTTGATATCTTAATTAACAATCTGGGTATTTACGAACCAAAGACCTTCTTTAACATCAGTGATGAAGACTGGTTAAAAGTATTTGAAGTCAATGTACTCAGTGGAATTCGTTTGAGTCGGCAATATCTCCAAAAGCAGTTAGACCAAAACTGGGGGAGGATAATTTTTATCTCTAGTGAATCTGCCATTCAAATTCCTGTGGAAATGATTCACTATGGCACAACTAAAACAGCCCAGCTTGCCATTGCACGGGGTTTAGCAGAAATGACCGTTGGGACTGGAGTCACAGTGAATTCAGTTTTACCAGGGCCGACTCGTTCAGAAGGCGTTGAAGACTTTATTTCCAACCTAGCGCAAGAACGTCGTACTACTCCAGCCGAAGTTGAGGCGGAATTTTTCCAAAATGTGCGTCCAAGTTCGCTAATTAAACGCTTTGAAACAAATGAAGAAGTAGCAGCGATGGTAGTTTACCTATCGAGTCCCCTAGCTTCAGCAACCAATGGTGCAGCTTTGCGGGTAGACGGTGGTGTGATTCGGTCGATTGTTTAGCCTGTGGGCGGCATGGGGCATGGGGCAGGGGAGAATAATAATTCCTAACTCCTAACTCCTAACTCCTAACTCCTAACTCCGCAGTGCCAATACCCAATAACTAATAACAATTCGGAGCTATAACCAATGAGTGCTGATATTAATTTATTTTCTCCTTATCAATTAGGGAATCTGGAATTACCGAATCGGATAGTGATGGCACCGTTAACCCGAAATCGGGCGGGTGAGGGAAATGTGCCACACCAACTGAATGCTACTTATTACACTCAACGTGCTTCGGCCGGATTGATTATTTCTGAAGCAACACAGGTAAGCCCACAAGGACAAGGCTATCCGCGCACACCAGGAATTCATTCCCCAGAACAGGTGGAGGGCTGGAAGTTAGTAACTGATGCTGTGCATCAGCAACAAGGAAGAATTTTTCTGCAACTATGGCATGTAGGGAGGATTTCCCACCCAGACTTGCAACCGGATGGAGCTTTACCTCTAGCGCCTTCTGCCATTGCTGCTAAAGGTGAGGCTTCAACTTTTGAGGGGCCGAAGCCGTTTGTGACTCCCCGTGCTTTAGAAACTTCAGAAATACCGCAGATAGTAGAACAATATCGTCAAGCAGCTGCAAATGCCTTGGCGGCTGGGTTTGATGGGGTGGAAATTCATGCAGCTAACGGTTATTTAATCGATCAATTTCTGCGGGATAGCACCAATCAGCGTACAGATAAATATGGAGGTTCTATTGAAAATCGGACTCGATTTTTGTTGGAGGTGACAGAGGCCGTAACTAGTGTGTGGGATTCTCAGCGAGTGGGAGTACGTTTTTCGCCTAGTGGGACGTTTAACGATATACGCGACTCCAATCCCCTAGAGACATTTGGCTATGCGGCTCAAGCACTGAATCAGTTTAATTTGGCATATCTGCATATTTTTGAAGCAATAGACGCAGATATCAGACATGGTGCGGTTGTTGTGCCTACTAGTCACATACGCGATCGCTTTACAAATACACTGATTGTCAATGGCGGTTATACTCGTGAAAAAGGCAATGCTGTAATTGCCAATAAAGCAGCCGATTTAGTTGCCTTTGGTACATTATTCATCTCAAATCCAGATTTACCTCAACGTTTGGCTTTGAATGCACCATTAAATGAACCCAATCAAGCCACATTTTATGGTGGCGATGAAAAGGGATATACAGATTATCCATTTTGGTCAGCTGCTAACGAAGCAGTAGCAAACTAAGAATTTTAGATTTTAGATTTTGGATTTAAATTTCTTGCATCCAAACTTGAAAAACATCGCAGATTCAGGATATTTATATTTTGTCTGCTTTGGGCAAGGCGTGTGGAAAGAATTTAAAATCAAAAATCGAAAATCCCAAATTGTTGTACTTAACTATCAGGAGAATCTCATGAGTCCAGTCACCCAAATCCAGCCTTTGGATGTACCAACAGCCATCGCTCAACGTCGTTCAATCAAAACTTTTAAATCAGACCCCATTACTCCAGAATTGCTCAAACAATTGGTAGAGTTAACTGTGGCAGCACCGAGCAGTTTTAATATCCAGGACTGGCAAATTATTCTTGTGCAAGATGAGGCACAAAAAGCGGCGCTAGCGGCAGCATCTTGGAATCAACAGCAAATTGTTCAAGCACCTGTAACATTTGTTTTTGCTGCCAATCCCAAGGCTGGGGAACAAGACTTGACCCCAATTCTTGACCAGGGACTCCAGACTGGAGCATGGAATGACAAGACCGTAGAATACTTTAAAAATGCCATTCCCCAATTCCAAGCTGGGTTAGGCGACAAACGACGGGAATATGCCATCAAAGATGCGATTATTGCCGCTACCCATTTGGTGTTAGCAGCAGAAAGCCTGGGATTATCAACTTGCTTTATGAACGGTTGGATAGAAGAGAAAGTCAAAGAAGTGATTGGTGCTGTGGATAATCCAGATTTAGCGATCGCCGTTTTAGTTCCCGTAGGCTATGCCGCAGAACCACGCTTAAATCCCGGCCGTTTACCATTTTCCTACAACGTCTCTGTAGACAGAATCGGTAACCCATATCAGGGTTAATCTTGGGCATAGGGCATAGGGCATGGGGCATTGGCAGTGGTGGGAAGCTTTTTTATAATCTCCCCACACTCCCCATAGCCTATACCCTCTGCACCTATGCCCTATGCTTTATACTTCGGCTTCTCTACAAGACGCTACGCGAACTTGTACTGAGCGGAGTCGAAGTACGCTCAGTATAAGTGCCCTATGCCCCATGCCCCCTGCCCCATGCCCATACCCTCATTCCTTGCACGTCGTTCATTCCACTATGGCTTTTTCGTCGCGGGTTTAACATTCCTTGCTTTGTTGGTGGGAGCTGCAATTCGCTCTGCTCCTGGAGTTTTTATAGTCCCTTTTGAACAGGAGTTCGGCTGGAGTAGAGCTACTATATCTTTGGCAATCTCGCTGAACTTGGTACTTTACGGACTAATCGGCCCCTTTGCTGCCACTGTTATGGAACAGATCGGCATTCGTTGGATGATGGTGTTTTCCCTGGCTGCCATCGCAATCGGTGTTGGTTTAACTACTTTGATGTCAGCGCCTTGGCAGTTAATTTTACTCTGGGGCATAGTTGTCGGTTGTGGTAGCGGAGTTATCGCTTTAGTTCTGGGTGCAATTGTTGTCAATCGCTGGTTCTTTGAAAGACGGGGTTTAATTCTTGGTATCCTGACTACGAGTACAGCTACCGGACAACTAGTGTTTTTACCGATACTATCTGCCATTACCCATCGCTTTGGCTGGCGGGCTGGGGCTTTAGTTCTTACTGGTGCAGCACTTTTAATTATTCCAGCGATCGCTATTTTTATGCGCGATCGACCGGCGGAAGTCGGTTTGCGTCCCTTTGGCGACAAGAGCGAAACTGGAGAACTGCCACAGCCTAAAGCAAATTCCATCGCCTCTACTTTTAACGCCCTTTGGCTGGGAATGGGTAACCGCGACTTTTGGCTGTTATTTGGTAGCTTTTTTATCTGCGGTGCAAGTACAAATGGATTAATTGGTACTCATCTGATTCCTGCTTGTATCGATCGTGGTATTCCAGAAGTCAAGGCCGCTGGGCTTTTGGCAATCATGGGTCTATTTGATTTTCTAGGAACAACTATTTCTGGCTGGCTATCTGACCGCTGGAATAATCGCTACTTATTGTGTTGGTACTACGGACTACGGGGTTTGTCTTTGATTTTCTTGCCCTTTAGTTTCAATTTTTCCTTCTATGGGCTTTCTGTGTTCGCCGTCTTCTATGGACTTGATTGGATTGCCACCGTACCGCCGACGGTGCGTCTTGTTGCTAATGCCTTCGGTAAAGAAAACGTCGGCGTAATGTTTGGTTGGATTGTCGCAGGACATCAGATTGGTGCAGCCACAGCAGCATTCGGCGCTGGGGTGTTAAGAACTTGGATGGGCAGTTATTTGCAGGCGTTTATTTTATCGGGTGTTCTATGCTTGATTGCCGCAGTTTGCGTACTGCGGATTGGTCAAACTCCCAGTAAAGGAAACTCACAGCTATTAAAACAGGAAACTTGAAATCATGACAACAACAGCATTGATAGTGGGAGCGGGTAGCGGACTAAGTGCTTCTTTAGCTCGTTTATTTGCAAACGAGGGAATCAGTGTGGCTTTAGCCGCTCGCCAAATAGAAAAACTTACTCAGCTAACTAATGAAATTGGGGCGCTGAGTTTTGCCGCAGATGCCTCAAAACCAAATGAAGTCGAAAAATTATTTATTGATGTTGAAAATCAGTTAGGTTCGCCAAATATTGTGGTTTATAACCCTAGTTTCCGGGTGCGCGGGCCTTTGGTTGAGCTAGATCCTGATGGGGTGGCAAAAACTCTAGAAGTGACTGCCTACGGTGGCTTTTTGGTTGCCCAAGCTGCTGCTAAACGGATGTTGCAGCAGGGGGGTGGTGCGATTTTCTTTACTGGAGCCACAGCAAGTGTTAAGGCTTTTCCTCAGGCTGCTCCCTTTGCAATGGGCAAGTTTGCACTGCGGGGTTTAGCCCAAAGTATTGCCAAGGAACTAGCACCAAAGAATATCCATGTGGCACATTTCATCATTGATGGGGGAATTCGCTCGGCAGTCCGGCCAGATCCAGTAGATAATACTGATAGCACTCTCGATCCGGATGCCATCGCTCAAACTTACCTTAATATCCTCCGCCAACCTCGCAGTGCTTGGACATGGGAAGTGGAACTACGTCCGTGGGTAGAGAACTTCTAGCCAAGGCAATTGTTACAAAAATAGTTTTGAACGTATGAAAATTGATTTTGGTGCAACTGCTGTTGATTACGCAAAACACCGTGCTGGTTTCCCCAGTTCATTATTTAACAAACTGTCTGAATATGGCATAGGTTTGCCAGGACAGAACATCGTTGACTTGGGCACAGGAACAGGAACACTAGCACGGGGTTTTGCTAAGAGAGGTGCTTATGCGATCGGCATTGACCCATCAGTTTCACTTCTAGAACAAGCCAAACAGCTAAGTGATTCTGCCCAAATCAAAGTAGATTATCGAGTTGCTAGTGCTGAAAATACTGAATTACCAGATGCCAGTGCTGATGTGGTCACTGCGGGACAATGTTGGCATTGGTTTGACCGTCCGCAGGCTGTTAAGGAAATTACCAGGATATTAAGGGCGAATGGTTTAATTGCCATCGCTCATTTTGATTGGATACCTTTAAAAGGTAATGTCGTTGAAGCAACAGAACAACTGATTCAAGCTCATAATCCGGCGTGGAATCTCGCTGGTGGTAATGGATTGTATCCCCAGTGGTTACAAGACATTGGAGAAGGGGGATTTCGAGATATCCGCACATTTTCCTATGACGTATTTGTATCTTATACACATGAAGATTGGCGGGGGCGAATTCGTGCTAGTGCTGGTGTGGGAGCGAGTTTGACACCAGACAAGGTAGAAAAATTTGACCAAGAATTGGCACAATTACTAGAAACAAAATATCCCACACCTATTTTGCAAGTCCATCATCGGGTGTGGGCGGCGATCGCTAAATCACCACAACCGTAGTCATAATTGCAACTGGCCTAGACATTTGCTTGTTAGGAGGTTTTCGAGACGCGATAAATCGCCGTCTCTACAAGTGTTTTGGTCTTATCTGAACTGTATTGTTTTATAACACTGTTGCCTATTGCCCATTGCCCATTGCCCATTTATTGCCTGTTCCCTGTCAGAACTAAATAGCTCGACCAACTTCTGTAGCTTGGGGAATTTCTATTAATTCGCCAGTTTTGACATCGTAAAGGTAGCCGTAAATCGGAATTTCTGGCGGTACTAATGGGTGAGAACGAATCCGCTTCACGTCTGCATACACACTTTGTGCTTGTTCGCCAATGGTCAACCAATCAATAAATTCGGCTTCGGTGGAACCGCCTCCAGAACCAACATCATACCAACCGGTGTCGTCTATCTTTGCAGTTTTCAGACTATTAGCCAGTAAACTCCGAATAACTTGGTCTGTGAAGGTTTCCATACCACAATTTGTATGATGAATCACGAACCACTCACGAGTCCCAAGTAATTTGTAGGAAATTACCAAAGAGCGAATTGCATCATCACTGGCCCGTCCCCCTGCATTGCGAATTATATGGGCGTCTCCCTCCACCAACCCAGCAAATTTAGCTGGGTCAAGTCGAGCATCCATACAAGTGAGAATTGCAAATCGACGAGCAGGGGGTATGGTAAGGTCGCCTTTATCGCCGAAATTTTCAACGTAGGTGCGGTTCGCTGATAGAACTTCTTCTACAATTTGACTCATAATTTTTATTTGATGTCTCTATTTAGGATGGTTGAAAACTTTATCTAGGTAGGAACTTTTAATTTTCTTGTTGACTGTTGACCGTTGATGGTTCACAGTCAACAGTTAACAGTAAACCACTTTTGTTCAAATCAGAAAATGAGAGAAAAACTCCTTAACCGTTGGAGAATAAAACAGGAGAATCGATAATTTTCAACTGTATCAATACCAAAATTAACAAGGTATAAACTGTTGAAGAAATTAAACCAGTAAATAACTCTTTTTTGAGGTTACGCTCTTTGGGTTCTTTTTGAAAAATGTCCTGAGAACCAAATTGCATCAACAGAATTCCCACAATATTGGAGAGCCAATACCCTATAATGGAGCAGGGTAAAAGTAATTTCGGGGAAAATAAACTGCATCCATAGCCAAAAGCATAAGCTATTGGCAGATTAAAAAGTAAGTCATTCCACCAGCATAGTGGTGACAATAAATATCCCAGTACTAGAAAAAATCCGCCTCTGAGCTTTTTGAAGATATCTTTTTTGAAGTCCTTTGAAATAGTTGGCTCTAACTGCTCAGTCATTGTCTGGTTTTCGAGGCTCAACTCTTGACTCATTTTTGGGAAGCTTTGCATAAAAACCCACTATTCCTACCTATTTAGTGTAGTTTAAACTAAAAAGTAGACTTTAGTCTAGTACACAAGTGATACCATTTTGGGTTGTTGGCGCTCAAAACTCAGGAATAGTCATGCAGTCCTTTGCTATGGCAATCCTATTTGAGTTGTGAACAATATCGGTGTTGACTGTTGACTGTTGACGGTTAAGAGTCAACAACCCTAACACGTAATATAGGAATGCTATTTGATTTTTGAACAAAATTTCGTACACTTTACTCTTTTATAACCCTATTGCCTCTTGCCTGCCGCCTATACAGTTCAGTTCATTAATCAAATCGGACTACTATATAGGACTCATATTTGATTTGGTGAAAAAACTCAGTACACCCCTAAATTCCTTTTTTCCTGTTAAGAGTTCCCTGTTCCCTATTCCCTCGCTACACAAATATGTTCATTAGTCAAATCAGATTCCTATAGTTACAATCAAAATACTGGAGTATCTAAATAGAAAAATGACAGATTTAGCTGCAAATAACACATTCGTCATAGCAGGAATTGTCTTTATCACAATTGCTGTCATCGGGCAATCTAAATTAGGTTTTATTGAAATTAATCCGGGTTGCTTTGGGAGATTTTTGGCGTTAATTATAGGGATTTCAAGTTTGTTATATGCTTTAGGATTATTAAATTTTTCCGTGGCAAATATTGATTCATTAAAAAATTATTTACTAGAACTAATTCAACAAAGTCTCAACTCGATTAATGAACTTTTGCAAGGTTCATAATGATTCATAAAGATGAAGATTTTGATATATTTCAACAGACGGGCTTGAAAAATAGAGACTAGTGACTGGAAAAACTAAAATATTTTCATTGTTTTTTTGCATAGATGCACGTAAACAATGTCTATGTCGTCTTCTGGCGTTCAGACTTTTCTACAGCCCACTAGAGTATTTGCTAATTTAGCTTTGAGTAATTGCAAAGTAGAATTAATAATATGCTCCCAAAAGACTGTAAGTGAGGCTGGCGAGGACTAAGAAAGTAACAATTACATAGATGAATTCTCGCTTGAGTAGAAAAGTCAATAGAGAAATTACTACGCGTAAAATTGGAGTAGCAATTAGTAGTAATAGTCCCAGTTGAATAATACCGCGTAGGCGTAGCCCGCCGTAGGCATCGCTACCTGAAAAAACTGCTTGCACTACACCTACTGGCGAGCGAAATTGTAATGGTTCTCCCTGAAATAATTGATATCTCGCAGGTTCACCACCATGATGAATCAAGTAGAGAATACCCCCCACTAAAACCACAGCACTAGCTGTTAAAACGCCATATTTCAGTAGGTTGCTCAGCAAATATTCTAATTGTTGCTCGCTTGATGTTTTACTGACATTATTGTTAGCATCAATTTCACAGGTATTCGGTAATTGTGCTAGTTTATCAACTTGCTGTGCTTCTAAATTTTCAATATCAGAGTCGGAATTTTCTGGTGATAAAGTGAGTGCAATTACTTTGCTCTCTGGCTGTGGTGATGATGCCCAGCCAAAACCAGTATTTATTTTATACATTCTACAGCCCCCCTATTAAATTGTTGTAAACCATCTTTAAAGCCATTACCACCAGCACAATACTGAAAATAGTTCTTAAAATCTCTGTTTGAGTTCCTGCAAGGACTCGTGCGCCCAAAAAAGCACCAGGTAATACTCCCAACATCACCGGCATGGATAGTCCAGGATCGATGTAACCTCGTGCTAAATAAACTCCGGCTGAGGCTGCTGCTGTGACGCCGATCATAAAATTGCTAGTGGTGGTGGAAACTTTAAAAGGTAGACGCATGGCTTGATCCATTGCCAAAACCTTAAATCCGCCCGAACCAATACCCAGCAGTCCAGAAAGCACACCAGCTAAAATCATCATGCTAAACCCCACTGGTACTGAATGAACTTGATAAGACATTAGTCCATCGGGAGTTGGATAACTATTATTGAGTTTTAGATAGTCTGCTAGAGGATCTGCTGGTTCATCTTGAGTGTTTTCTATTCTCGGTCGTTGTGAAAGATATGCTGAATAAATCAGAACGATCGCCAATACAATAGTTAGGGCTTTTACAGATACAAAAGTAGCGATTGTTGCACCAATGATGGCACCAATTGTTGTTCCTACTTCTAAAAACATCCCCAATCGTAAATTGGTATAGCCTTTTTTAATATAAGTAGATGCTGCACCCAATGAAGTAGCAATTACAGACACCAAAGAAGCACCAACAGCATATCGTAGATCGACGCCAAACACTGAAGTTAACAAAGGGACAATTACTACTCCACCCCCCAACCCAGTTAACGCCCCTAACAACCCTGCGCTAAATGAACCCAGCCAAACTAATAAAGAAAATTCTAAAATCGACAAATTTAATACCTCTTTTTTTAGATGTATAACAGGATGCCAAATAATTTTTTGTATTCTTTAAAACTGAAATGGGAAGTTAGTTGCTGATGATTGTTGATTGATGACTGATGACTAATGACCAATGACTAATGACCAGCTACCACTATCCATAATGATAAAAGCGCCTAATCCCATTAAGACAAAAGGCATAAAATCGTTACCGTAACGAGTTAAAAGGGAGGCGATCGCTGTATTGTGAGTTAACTTGTACGCTAGATAGCATAGAAATCCCACTAACATAAAAAATACTCCCAGAATTATTAGCAAACTTTCCCAAGTACTGCTAGCAAATAAAGGAACATAAATACTAATATTGTCAGTACCATTGGCAAAGGTAACTGCTGCTACGCTGTAAGTTTGAAAGTTAAGAAATTTACTTATATATGAGCCTTCAGACTGCTGAGTTTGTGTTTCTGTTTCTTGGGATTCATCATCATCTCGGTTTAGCAAGCACTTGATACCAATTGTTATGGGCACTAAACCAAATAGTCCAATCCAAGGTTTTGGTAACATTAAGCCACCAAAGAAACCAGGAAGACTAGCCATTACCAACGCTGTAAAACCGAGATATTGACCAGTGACTATATGCCAACGCCGAAGCTTAGCATTCGCCTGAGAAAAAAACAGCGTCAAGATAACAATATCATCGATATTTGTGGCACTAAAGGCAGCTGCACCTGTGCTAATCGCAGTCACTAATCCGCTCATAATTAATTTTAGATTTTAGATTTT
>Ga0314810_100086_pt1 | contig 12020 bp, 7 predicted proteins | sample STEome_8_FD_202331 | JGI IMG/M metagenome (GOLD analysis project Ga0314810, IMG submission 202331) | Metatranscriptome of soil surface biofilm microbial communities from soil inoculated with nitrogen-fixing consortium DG1, State College... ... | reverse complement strand
CTAGGATCTCAAGAGTAGATCCGCCATCAAATCTGAATCGATCTGCCTAACAACTGAGTTTAAGGAAAAAGTGTCAGTGGATAAAATACTTATTAACATGAGATGAATGAAAAAATTTGAAATTTTGCGTCGAGAAATTTAAATTTATTCGCAGTAAGTGAAGCTATAGTGGATTTAGCAATGCTGCTGCTGATGTGGCTAAGGTTAGTCCTACTGCCAAATAATTTTAAGAATTAATTTAGAAACGCACTCTAACTCAATGACAGGCAAAAACGCAAGACATAATGCATTTCTGCGGCTAGTGTCTGGTAACGGAGCAACTTCGGGATCGGAATCTCGCTTTTCGCTTCCCCCCAGTAAAGAGATAGTAATTGGACGCGACCCCAGCTGCCAAGTTGTCTTGGATGCCATGATGTACCGAATGGTATCTCGTCGTCATGCGGTGGTTCGTCCCCTGTCTTTATCTCCAGATAGCAAATTTAGCTGGGTGCTTTGTGATTTAAATAGTGCTAATGGCACTTATTTAAATGGACAACGGTTGTATGAATGTCAAGAATTGCACCCAGGCGATCGCATTTCTCTCGGTTCTGATGGGCCGCAATACGTTTTTGAGTACGAGTTGACCTCGCAAGCCCCAGCAACCACAGTGAACCAACTAACACCACTGCCTTCAGCAACCAACTACCATAACCACACCCAATTAAAGCAGCCCGATTCTGTTAGCTTCACTCAGCTTTTTCCGATTATTTCCACTGGTAAAGATTTAACACGTAAAGCTTACTTAGTACCAGGAATACTGACTGTCATCTTCGTAGTGCTGATGTTTGCTACAGTCGGTCGTCCCCAATACAATCAAGTAATTGTTGCAACTTACATCGCCTTTGCTGCCTATTATTTTGTTTACCAACTTTGCGGTAAAGAAAAGCCGTGGTGGGTGTTAATGGCTACGGCATTGGGTACGACGCTGATTTTGCTCAGTCCGCTGTTAGATTTATTTATCTTCGTGTTTCGCGGCATCCTCCCAGGAAACTTGCCCTCACCCCAAGAATCTACCACCTTCACAGAGCTATTGGTACGAATGTTTTTTGGCGCTGGCTTGATGGAAGAATTACTCAAAGCAGTGCCCGTACTTGCAGTATTCGCCATCGGTAGAATGTTGTCTTCACCTTGGCGAGAACGCATAGGTGTTTGGGAACCTCTAGATGGGATTCTCTTAGGAACAGCTTCGGCTGTGGGTTTCACTTTGTTGGAAACTCTCGGTCAGTATGTGCCCGATATCACTCAAAATGTCACGCAACAGGTGGGTATTGGTGCTGCCGGTCAACTGGCGGGTTTACAACTGCTAATTCCCAGAATTTTAGGTTCTGTGGCCGGACACATGGCTTATAGTGGCTATTTGGGCTATTTTATCGGCTTGGCAGTCCTCAAACCTAGTAGAAGTTGGCAAATTCTTTCCATTGGTTATCTAAGTGCTTCTGCACTCCACGCCCTATGGAATGCCACTGGATCGATCAATGCCTTGCTATTAGTAGTTGTTGGAGTGCTATCTTACGCCTTTTTGATGGCGGCAATTCTCAAGGCACGGGCGCTTTCACCAACGCGATCGCAAAACTTTGCTACCCGATTTCTTGGCCCCAAATAACAAATAAGGGGGATGAGGAGATGAGGATATGGGGAGATAGGGCGAATAACCAATGCCCAATTCCCAGTTCCTATGGACTATAAATATATATCTTGGGATAGATGGTCTGATTATTAAATTAGGCTATCGTTAATCTACCTTATGGTGTGCATACTTATAAACTAGTGCCAACTCTCCGAAATCAAGCAACAAAGTAAATCAGCAAAGTGTTGCGGCATTTAAAGTCTGTGAATCGTAAATTAATAATCAATGTTCAAAAAGCAAGACAATACTATCAGATAACCGTAGGTATCTTGAAGATTCAATTATTTAAAAAATAAATAGCAGACTAAAGTTATGGTTGGGACTGGTATTTATTGAGTTGAGTTAAAGCGTAGTAGGCGATGGCCAAGCTCACCTTTGCTTGTTCGATGTCCGATAAAGTTGTCCATTCACGATTGTTCAGGTTAGCGATGGTAGATCCTGGATTATGTGATTCGTTACTTCGCATAGCATAAGCAAAAGGACGGGCTAAGACTAAAAGATCTTCTTCTCCCCAAGTTGGCAGTACTGCCTGAACGCACTCAACTAGTTGTTCGCCCCTTAATTGGTGACGGGCAAATATTTCAGCAGCTTTAGTGGCAATGGTGTTTAGTAATGTTTGCGGAACACAGGTACAAAAAGTGGTGCGTAACGTTTCTTGGAGATTAAGTACTACTGATTGTTGGGAATTGCCTTCCTCGCTTTCATGAAAAGAGATACCAGACCAAAGTGTATCTAAATGGTTGTAAAAATCTTGCGATCGCTTTGTCAGATCTTCATCAATTAAATGTTCGCTCTCAAATTGTTGTTCTAATTCTTGAAAATAAGCTTCTGATTCTTCGTCAGCCATATTCCAAGGATAGGTAGCATCCTCTGGTTCTAGTAACGCTTCTAATAACTCTAAATCTACTTGAGACTGCAAAGAATAGAAAGTGTCTGAGCCGTTAATTTTATTAGTCATTTTCTTGCCTCACGATTATTTAGTGGTATTGACAGCTACAATCGCCCAGAAGAGATTTCCGCAAAAAAGTTGATTTTTTCTCTTGGTAAAAACAGATTTGGAAAATTGATACTCAAGACTAAAATTTATTTCTGTAATCACTGCATTAGGAGTCTTCAATAATAAACTCCCAAGTTTCACCTTTAGCACTTCCAAACTTTAACTGCATACCCGATTTTAAGGGGACTTCCTCTCGGAGGATTTGTTGCCAGCCATTAGGCCCTAAAAACCACGTTGTTCCGTAAGTGGAAAAATCTTGTAAATAATAAGTTCGCACTAGTGTAGCATCAGTCAAAGTATTGCGGCAGAAGATTTCCGCGTGGCGTTTAGAAACAGACGGTTCTGGAATGACAATATCGTTATCTTTGGTACGGCCGATGCGAGTGACTCCATAACGCAAGAACCAGGTTTTATCTTTTGAAGATAGCGATCGTAAACTTGCACTAGGAACCCCAGAACCTACATCAGGAATGGCTGTATCTGGTAATTCGGTAATTCCTTCATCCAGGTTTTTTACGAGTTCGCCATTAAAATCTGGATGTAGGTAGAGAACGGGTAAAGTCCAAGCAGGTTGATTGAATCTATACAGTGTTAACAATTCTTTCCTAGCTTGGGTTACAGCTTCATCAATTGGCTTATACAATCGCAAAGCTTCCGCAAAGGCTTGAATAAAACTGTGGCTTTCGCGATCGGCGATTTCATCGCGCATTCCCAAAACCGCTGGTACGCCATGCCGAATTAACACCTCTGCTAAACTGCTGGCGGGTATGGCTTGATTATTGCTAACAGCTGGCCTAGCTCCCCAACAAGCGTTGAAAACTGCTAACTTCACCCCTGTGCGGTTCAATGCTTGGGCTAGTTCTATACCATTGAGAGTCATGCCTGGTTGCAAAAACAGTAACCCACCGTCTGGATCTGGCAACCCGTGTCCAGCATAAAAGAAAACATTGTATGCTTTAGTTTCTAATTCTTGAATTAACTCTTCTGGTGTTGGTTGTAAGAGTTGATTCACTGTGCAGGGTGCATATTTTTGAGAATTGCTATCTAGTGGGGTATCTGTCAGAGTTTGCTGTAAAATTAGCGCTTCTTGTTCTAGTTGCAGGTTCTCGTCATGACCTAAAACCAACAGGATACTTAAAGCCTGGTCTGTTCGCAAATACGGTAATGGGTCAACTTCACTACTAGTGCGGCTAAATAGCAAATCTTGGGAAAGGGACATAGCCGATTGACCAGGCTCGCGCTGCATAATTTCCCAAGGGAAAGCAACAAGTTCGGGGTCGCGAATTTCCAATCGAAAGCGCAGACGTGTATGCTGGCCCATAGCAATTCCGCGACTGCGTTCTAGACTACCGAGAATTTGTCCATCAAAAACCCAGCGCCATAAAAGCATTCCCAAATATTGCATCAGGCGACTGCTATAGGGGCCAGTGGTCTGGCCTGAAGAGAATGAAATCGAATCACTGAGCAATAAATTGCTGTTTTGAGATGTTGAGTTTGGAGGAACAGCTAACTGGTTATAGCCAGCAAACATCTGCTGCCATTCTTGCCAGACTTGGGTAAGTTCAACAGGCCACACACAGTCACGTAAAACATAGCCACTGGGATAGGGAGCCTTGACCACCCAAATGGCGAAGTTGTCAGTGCCAGTGTTTAAGAGACGGGCGATCGCCAAAATCAGGGATGGCATGGATTCATAAAACTAAAAGCTAAAAACAAATAATTTCCAATAACAGTTCTTGAAGGTAAAAATTTTTACTTTTTGACCTTTTCAGTTTTTGAGTCTGATTCTTACCTGTTATTATTCCAGGTTTTTACTAGTTTATCGAGTATTTAATTAAGTTTGACCAGTGTCAGCTGGTTGATTAGTTGGCGGTTGGCTGTTAGTTTTACAAGTATTTGATGCGCTTGATGGCAAAACAGAGACTCCAAAACGTTTGAGTTCGGAAAATTTAATCGATACCTCTTCGCCTGATTTCAACCCAGATTTTGATGGAGGTGGTACTTGGGAGGATGCTGGAAGTGGCGTACAGACTTGCATCCTAACTGAAAAATCTCCAGATGGAGGACTGGGGTCAGTGTTGATAACTTTCAAAAAACTTTTAGCAGGAAGCGATTGATTTTTGGGCAAGGGAATTTCTTTAGTGGTTTGAATTACCCAGCCAGGAGCAAGGTTAGCAAGGGGTCGCGGTGACTCTGTGGCTGCAACAGTGGGGGTTTGAGTGGGTGGCGTGGGATTAGAAGCAAGTGGAAGCGGGGTGGATTTTAATCGCAGTTGTTGAATGATCAATCCGCCAGTACCGGCTGCTAGTACAAATAGTAACGGAACTATCCACTGTAGGGGCAATTGGCGAGTTTTGGCAGGTTGATTTTCTTCAATCACCTGAGTTTTGTGGTTTGGGTTGCTTAAAACTGGTTTATTTGTCCCTCTGGATGCCAAATCGACTGTTTTGGCAGAATAACTTTCTGGAATGACTGCTTTAATGGTGATTTCTGGTTCCCAGTATTGGACTTGATAGTGTACTAAAGCTACGGTGACATTATCGTGTCCGTTTTTGGTGTTAGCAATTTCTATTAATCTATCTGCTACATTGACGATGTTTGCTTCCCCAAGCAAAATCGGCAAGATTTCTGTTTCCCAGTATTCTTCGACGCGATCGAAATCACTCAAGCCATCGGATGTTAGCAGAAAAACTGCATCTTCATCGAGCATAAATCGTGCAGATGTGGGATGCAATGAAGTGCTAGGGCCCATCCCCAAAGCTTGCACTAGAGAACCGGCAGAACTTTGTTGCACAGCTTCCCGGTAAATGGCATAGCCCAGGCGCACTTCGCGGGAAGCAACATCATCATCAAGGGTAACTTGATAACAGCCTTGGCGGCTAATCCAGTAGGCACGACTATCACCGACGTGGGTAATGTACATTTCGTGAGCTACAGGTAGTGCCATAACTAAAGTTGTACCCATACGCTGACGCCCTTGGCGATTTTCACTGTCATTGCGCTGGCTAATTTTGTCATTAGCCAAGGCCACAGCTTTTTCTAAGTCATTGAGCAGCAGTGAGGGGTCTATATGGTCGTAGGGAACTTTGGTGAGTTGCTGTACTTGTTGCTGGATTGTTTCAATGGCCAAATTTGATGCTACATTGCCGCCTTCGTGTCCGCCGATGCCATCACAGACAATTGCTAAGGCTGTAGGTTGGGGTGGCTTGCTCACCAGGGTACCACTGGGTGGGCTACAGGCGTCTTCATTACGTTGGCGACTCGGCCCAGTATCGGTTTTAGTGATGATTTTAATTGTAGGGGTTTGCGATCGCCCTAATTCTGCTAGCCCGCGGTCTAAAACTGTGATTAATTGTTCGGATGAGTGAATTTCACCTTCAATCAGCCCAACACTGACGCGTTGGAGAAATTCTCCTACGGCTGGTTTGGCGTTAGCAACCAATTGCTGCCAGAATTCCCCTAATTGAGGTAATTTTGGTGATGTGGCATCGTCGAAGCGCAATTCCAATAAACGGACTAACGAGCCTTCTACCCGTAAAACATGGGAGTCAAGCAAGCTAGAAACCACACCTTCACTAGCCAAAGGTTGCCATAAATGAGCTATTTGCCACAACCAATTCAGTTGGCGCATGGATGTAGCATCCCCCCAAGCATTGGTTAATTCACTGCCGAGATGCACTTGTTCTTTTGTATCATCCACCATTACTGGTGGTTTTTCTAAAAGCAATATTTCTCGCTGGCGGGAGTCCTTAGTTAGAGAAAGTACTCCATGTACCTGCGGCACGTGTAGGCGATAGGGAATTAGCCTTAAGTAAGCTCTGGGAATTTGTAAATTCTCTAGCTCTGGCGTTAGGGTTAATAAACCAGGCTTTGTATCCAATAAAACAAATTTATCAAGGATTAAATAGCGATCGGCTAATATTTTTCCAGGACTACCTAAACCCTGGCCGTCTACCACAGCCCAAAGGTAATTTTTGGGTAGGGGCGTAGAACATCGCTGGCAAAACTTATGAGTCAGGGGGTTGGCAGCCTGACAATTTTCATGTGGACACTGGAGCGTTGCCGCATCATTTTCCATAGTTTTCCCACCGATCGCAGATTGGCAATTTCTTTAATAGCATTACTAGGAACAATCTAGACCGCTCGTCTTTCCTAAACTTGACATATCCAGACTTTAGATGATGATTTTAGCTGGCCGTTATCAACAGATGCTAATATTTAACTTATCTAAAGATTACGCTTCTAAGTTAACCTACAGCCTCATCATAGCTTCTATCGCTGTGTGACTCTCCATCGCTAAAGCAACTAACTCCAACCGTTTCACCAAAGATAACTCAAGCATAACTGTGCTGTTTGCTTTTAGTGAATTTCTCCCTGTCTAATAGGCAGATAATCTTGGTATTTATCTAGTTTATAAGTAAGAGACCAATAATTAACTTTAATTAAGAATTAAGATATAGGCATCGGTTTTGAATCTTGAGCTTATTTTGTGTAGCTAGGGAGTAGGGAGCGGGGAGTAGGGAATAGGGTTGGAGGTTTTTCAACTTGAGGATGAGTTTTTTCTTTGCAATCAAATAGAAGTTTTACAAGTAAGGGAACTCCAAAAAATAAATGATTCCGGTTTAAGCGTTGACCGTTGACTGTTAACTGTTCACCGTCAACAATCAACGGCGAACAGTCTTCTATGGAAGATTTGTTTACTTGCAAGTTCCTGGTGGCAAAACTAGCTGACGAATCAAGTTGCTTCAAAAATGGTGTTTCCTGTTTTTGGCTAGGAAGAGGATGAACAGCAGATGGGTGGGTTAGAGGGGAAAAACTGACTAACACTTGCCGTTTGCTCCTCATCTCCCCATTTCCCAAATAATTTAGCCCGTCTGGTAATAACTCTCTACCTGAGGAACTTCCAAAAAAATATGCTGTTGTTTACAGTCAACAGTCATCAGTCAACAGCCATCAATCAGTTACTGTCGATCGTCAATTGCCACTTGGGGAATTCCCATACTGTAGTTAGTGACACGGGCAGAGAGATTGTAGCTGATTTCGCCTTTTTGTAGGAGCGATCGCACATAATGTTCTAAGTCTGACCCGACGCGCCGTAAATTATAGTCTGTTAGGTCTGCACCACTAGAAGCTTCTACTAGTTCATCGAATTTTCGATAAACCTTTTGCAGCGCGTCTTCATTCCAGTTAAATTCGTTGTCTGGGTCAATATCTAATGTTAAGACCTGATCGCTTGGAAGGAGTTCGCCATCTTGGTCAATTTCAGCCGCAAAAATGCGGATATGTCGGGTTGTTGACTTGAGCAGCGTCGGATTATCCATAAAAAGGTGTCAGGTTTGGGTGAATTACACTGAAATTATTGTAAACCCTATATTCATGCTTAAATGCTCTTAATTTATAAGCTTTGAGGGCAGTTTCAAAAGAGTTAGCTATTAGGCTTTGAAATTGCCCAGTTACTTATCAAATTCGTTGACGTTAGCTGTTGACAGTTAACCGTCAACAGCCAACACAAAAATTTATGCTGCGTTAGATGTTCTCGCCAGTGGATAGAAGTTTTCATTTGTCCTCTCACCCTAGTTTTCAATGGTATGCACGACTTTATAGTTAATTTGTTTAGCGCAGGCTCATTTATTCCTCATGGTCATTGCTACCTGTGGAAACCAGGGTTGGTTTGGCTGCATATAATTTCTGATGGTATCATTGCCCTTGCTTACTATTCGATTCCGCTGACGTTGTTTTACTTCGTTCGCAAACGCCAAGATTTACCATTTTCTTGGATATTTTTGTTATTTGCTGCTTTTATTGTCTTCTGTGGTACGACACACATTGCTGAAATTTGGACGCTGTGGCATCCTACCTATTGGCTATCAGGCATCCTCAAAGGTGGAACTGCAATAGTTTCCTTGTTTACAGCCATCGAACTCGTGCCGCTAGTTCCCCAAGCATTAGCCTTGCCAAGTCCGCTGCAATTAAAGCAAGCAAACAAGGCACTATACTCACAAATTGAGGAACGCTTGGCTGTTGAAAACCAACTAAGACGGTTGCAAGAAGAACTAGAACAACGGGTAGAGGCCAGGACTGCTGAACTGGTGGAAGTTAACCAGCAATTACAACAGGAAATCGACGAGCGACACCGGGTGGAAGCTGCCCTGCGAGCCAGTCGCGAACGGTTAGTTTTAGCACAACAAGTCGGCAAAATAGGCACTTGTGAATGGAAGTTCCAAACCGGAGAATTGATTTGGACAGAAGAAATGGAAGCTCTATTTGGGCTGGCACCTGGAAGTTTTGAGGGTAGCTACGAACATTGGTTAAAACGATTACACCCAGACGATCGCTTTGAGGCCCATCTTGCCGCCCAACAAACTATTACACAAGGATGTGATTTTGACACCCAATGGCGAATTATCCTTCCTAATGGCAAGATTCGCTGGATAGCTGCCAAGGCAAGAATTTTTGGTGATGGAGGTCAGGCAGATCGTTTAATAGGGGTAAATATGGACATCACTGAATACAAGGAAGTCCAACAAGAACTCCAACAAACCCTACAAACCTTAACTACCCTCATTCAAGCTTCGCCACTACCGATTGTTGTGGTTGCAACAGATACCACCGTAAAATTATGGAATGCAGCAGCAGAACAATTATTTGGCTGGAGTGAAGCAGAACTGTTAGGTCAGCACTTGCCTATTGTCCCAGAAGAAAAACTCGAAGAATGCAATCAGCTACGAGAAGCAGTCACCAAGGGGGAAGTCTTCTTTGGTGTGGAAACCTATCGCCGCAAGCGTGACGGCTCCAATGTAATTCTCAACATTTCAGCCGCTCCCCTTTATGACGAACGCGGTAGCGTCAATGCAATTTTGCTGATTCTTCAGGACATTACTCAACGCAAACAAGCACAAGCGGCGTTGCAAGATAGTGAAGAACGCCTGCGTTTAGCTTTGGTGGCGGCAAATCAAGGACTTTATGATCTGAATCTGTTAACTGGTGACGCAATTGTAAATCCAGAGTATGCCGTCATGCTAGGCTACGAACCGGATGAATTTCAAGAAACTAATAACAAGTGGCGTCATCGCATCCATCCTGATGATGCAGCAATGGTTATCGAAGTTTATGAAGATTACATTGCGGGAAAACTTGATGAGTACCGAGTAGAGTTTAGACTGCAAACCAAAACCGGAGATTGGAAATGGATTCTCTCTGTGGGCAAGATTGTATCGTGGGATAGTCAAGGGCAACCGCTACGGATGCTGGGAACTCATACTGACATTAGCGATCGCAAAAAAGCAGAAGCCGAACGAGAACAACTACTTTTACGAGAACAAGCAGCACGGGAGCAAGCAGAAGCCGCCAACCGCATCAAAGATGAATTTCTGGCGGTATTATCCCATGAATTGCGTACACCCCTCAACCCCATTCTTGGTTGGGCAAAGCTGCTCCGCAAGTCCAAGTTAGATCGAGAAAAAACGGCTTACGCCTTAGAAGCCATCGAACGTAATGCACTATTGCAAACCCAGTTAATTGGAGATTTACTGGATGTATCTCGTATTCTCCAAGGCAAACTCAGTCTCGACATTGCCCCAGTTGATTTAGAAACTACAATCTTAGCAGCACTAGACACAGTGCGTTTAGCTGCTCAAGCCAAATCCATCAATTTACAATTTTCGGTTGTCGATTTTGGAAGGGAAAATTCCGATGTCTCCTCAAAATCTAGCCAAGAATTGAGCCATCTCAAATCCCAAATTCCTTTAGGTTCAGCACTCACCCTACCCTTGCTCCCAGATGCTTCGCATCTAAGAGGAAAATCACCTCAGCAAAACTCTAAATTCAAGGTAGCAGGTGATACAGCGCGCCTCCAGCAAATCATCTGGAATTTGTTATGCAACGCAGTCAAGTTCACTGATGTGGGAGGGCGTGTAGAGGTGCGTTTGCAGCGTGTTGGTACTCAAGCTCAAATCGTCGTTAGCGATACAGGCAGAGGTATCAGTTCTGACTTTTTACCATACATATTTGACTATTTTCGTCAAGCAGATGCCGCCACAACGAGAAAATTTGGTGGATTAGGAATAGGTTTGGCAATTGTTCGCCATCTCACAGAATTACACGGTGGTGTGGTGACAGCACACAGTTTAGGCGAAGGGCATGGAGCCACTTTTACAGTGAGGATACCACTAATTAAGAATGCCCCAGTAGACAAGGAACTCAATTCTGATTCTTCATTAGATGTGACTGCGGCTTTATCGCTAGCGGATATCCAAATTCTCATGGTAGATGATGATGCAGATACCCGCGACTATATCAGCTTTTTGTTAGAGCAAGCAGGGGCAAAGGTAACCTTAGCTGCATCTGCCGATGAAGCACTGCAATTATTAGTACAATCGACCCCAGACATCTTAGTCAGCGATGTGGGAATGCCTAATATGGATGGCTACATGTTAATGCAGCAGGTAAGAAATTTGCCACCAGAGCAGGGAGGGAATATAAAAGCGATCGCTTTAACAGCCTATGCTGGAGAAATGAATCAACAACTTGCCATAGCCGCCGGATTTGCCAAGCATATTGCCAAACCTGTGGAACCAGAGGAGCTAATAACAGCCATTGTAGAACTAGTTAAAGGTTGACACTGATATTAGGGACTTCCAAGTAAAAAAATATTCCAATGAAGACTGTTAACTGTTAACTGTTAACTGCTGACTGTCAACAGTGAACAGTCAACGACCTAAATCGGAAAAATCTATTTTTTGGAGTTCACTTATTCCTCAATCAACTCAAAATCAACTCGCTCATAAATATCTCGCAAGCTAATTTGAAAATCAATAGAATCTAAGACTAAAACAGCCTCTTCACCTTCATATTCCTTAAATATCCATTGTCCTTCTGTTTGTTTGGCAAATTGTTCGACAGAAAAACTATACTGGTCAATCATAATATATTCTTGAAAAATAGGAATCGAACGATAATATTTAAACTTGTCTGTTTTGTCATAATTTTTAGTTGAATTTGATATAACTTCAACAATTAGCGAGGGATTAGTAATAATTGTTTTACTTGTTCCCTCGTAGATTGGCTTACCTTTGATAACCATCACATCAGGATAAGTATAAATACGATAACGTGGTATTGCTAATTTTACATCTCCAATATATATGTCATAAGCTTGAACTTGCACTGTCAAGGGAAATTTTCTACAAAAATTAAGTGCAATTTTGTTGTGGTTAGTTGTTCCCCCTGTCATGGGTATAATTTCTCCATCTTTGTATTCATTTTTATATTCAGCTTTCTCCTCTAATTCCAGATATTCTTCTGGGGTGTAGTAACGCTTTTCTGTTTGTAAAATCATATTAATTAACTCACAAAATG
>Ga0314810_100080_pt1 | contig 12341 bp, 8 predicted proteins | sample STEome_8_FD_202331 | JGI IMG/M metagenome (GOLD analysis project Ga0314810, IMG submission 202331) | Metatranscriptome of soil surface biofilm microbial communities from soil inoculated with nitrogen-fixing consortium DG1, State College... ... | reverse complement strand
GTTACAGCAAAATGCTCAAATTGCGCTAGAAGATAATGTAAAGTTTCCTGACAACCGCTCTAAGAAGAATGGGGTAATACATACCAGCAAGGATGAGCCGTGCCGTCACTGTGGTAAACCTGATTGGTGCTATCGGATTCCAAATTCACCGCTAGAAGTGTGCAAGCGTCCAGGGCTGTGGGTATCAGGGGAGCCAGCTAAGGGTTACTTCAAGACTAGTAAGATGGACAACGATGGCGCGAACTCTGCTTACTTTCTCGCTCCAATAAGCCAGCAGAAGCAGCCAAGACCCAAGCAGAGGAGAGAGTGGTACTACGAAAACAAGAGCGGCGAAATAGTCGTCAAGGTAGTTCGTGTAGACGATGGCAATGGTGAGAAGAAAATCTGGCAAGAACACTATCAAAATGGACGTTGGGTTGCAGGATTGGGAGATATCAAGCGAGAGGATATCTCTGTTTACCAATCCAGGGAAGTAATGCTCGCTCAACTGACAAACTCTTCTCTATTTATTGTTGAAGGTGAATCTTGTGCTGATAAATTGAGAGAATTAAAACTTCTCGCTACCACTAACATCGGCGGTAGTGGCAAGTGGACAGATAGCGATTCATCTGATGTCAAAGGGGCGCAATTAATTGTTTGCCCAGATAGGGATAAACCGGGTGTAAAGCACTTTTTAGAAATCTATAAAAGACATCCTGATGCCAAAGTTTTATTACCCTATCCTGACTCCCCATTATGGGATAATTTACCTGATTCTGGTGGATTAGATGTTGCTGACTGGATTGAAGAGTACCATGTGAGTAAAGATGACATTCTGGGTCAAGCAATGAATATTACACCGGAATTAATTGAGCGATTAGAACGACAATTTGATAGTATCGATTCCTTAGATGTAACAGATATTAAAGCACCTGTCTCTAGCAGTAATCGGGCTGGGAAGATTCCGAAAGCTGACAAAATAGCTGTTGAAATAGCTGAAGACTATCAAGATAAACTTGCATACAACAATGAAAATGGATGTTGGATGTTTTACGGATTAGAAAATCCTGGGGTATGGCAAGTTATCACAAATGAAATTGCAGAATCCATTATTAGTAAAGAGCTAGATTCAAGAGGAGTTACTGGCTACGGTAGCCATAATTATGTTCTAAATATACTCAAAAAAATTAGATGTATTCTTGTTCAACGTGTGTGGGATGAGGCTTCATCATCAGATTATTTACCATTTCAAGATAAGGTATTAGAACTAAAGACTGGAAAGGTAATTGAACACTCACCTGGTTTTCGGTTCACTTGGTCTTTACCTCGAAATTATGATGAAAATGCAAATGATTGGACGTTGATTCAATCTTGGTTAGATGAAGTCACTGGAGGAAAGCAAGAATTAAAAGATATCATTACTTGTTTTTGTAACGCAGTATTGAAAGGTCGCTATGAATTACAAAAAGTGTTATTTACAACGGGTCAAGGTGGCACAGGAAAGACGACTTTACAAAATCTAATTGTTGAACTAATCGGCATAAGAAATACTAACATCACATCATTGTCTGAATTCTGCGGTAATAGATTTGAAACGGCTAATGCCTACGGTAAGCGATTGACTATTTTCCCTGATGAAGATAAATACTCTGGCAATCTTCAACGCTTCAAGGATTTAACTGGAGGAGGATGGTTAAAAGTTGAGCGCAAAGGTAAAGATGTAGAACGTAAGTACAAATATACCGGAATGGTAATGATGGCTTCTAATTTTCCTGTATTTGTAGGTGAACAATCATCAGCTATTAAAAGACGGATTATTACTGTTCCGTTTACTCAATCACCCGGCAAAGTCGATACCAATCTATTTGAAAAGTTAGCATCACAGCTTAATGGTTTCACTAATTACTTACTTAGTCTCTCTGACGAATTCATCACTCGAACATTGTCAGATACTCAAGAGTGTGGTGAAGTAGCTTTCATGGAATGGGAACAGAGGATGATGACTGATTCTGTTGCTTGGTGGCTAAATGAATTTACTATCAGAGACGAAAACGCTGCAACCCAAATAGGAAATGATAAGAACGAAGCTAAGGACAAGAGAATAGAGGACGTAATAACTCTCTACGGCAGTTACTATCAGCGTTGCTTAGATGCCGGGAAGACACCAAAGGCTAACACTGAATTTTCACGGCACTTATTAGATTTGTGCAGAAACATTCTAGGGTGGAAAGAAGTTTTCAAAGACAAAACTAATCGCAATAACAAAATCGTAGGATTGAGACTTCGACGAAAGGAAATAGATGACCACATCCCCACGTTGGAAGAAAAATATTCAGAAGAATTGGGCGACTTGTCCTCCACCTCCTCCACTATCGAGACACAGCAGGGATTTGAACCCTCCACTACATCCTCCACTATGCCTTCCACTACATCCTCCACTATGCCTTCCACTACATCCTCCACTGCGGTGAGTAGAGATGAATTCACTATCGAGTCACCAAGATTTAAAAAAGTGGAGGATACGGTGGAGAACAAAGTGGAGAACAAAGTGGAGGACTCAAAGCCTTGCCACATAAGGAAAGTGGAGGATGTGGAGGATGAAGGGCATATTTTTAATGAAATTTTTATTGAAGGTGAGCGATTCAGTGCTGGGGATACCGTTTCCTATGTGGGAGAGCGATACGCTGATACATTAAGTGGATTGAAATTAGAAATAGCTGAGTACAAAGATGAGCAGTATAACTGTATAAAACCTGACGGCAGATATACGACTTGGCTATACCCTGAAGAGTTATCAATTATTAAATTAGAAGACCATGAATCAACAGATTAAATCATCATTTTTTCAGATGTCTGATGAAGATTCATTGAAGTGGGAATCTGAAATTATTTGGAGGATTCCACCAAAAGATATACCCTATGTCCGGCATTTATTCAAGTACTGTTCTAATCCTGACAAATTAATTAGACACGGCAATCGTAGAATAGCTGGCTACGCTATTTTACGACCCGGTTTAACTTGCGAGATGGGGTACTTGCGTCGTGTTTTCTATCTGTGCCCTGAAGACCGTTATTTTGAGCCTGAAGGCACTTACAAGCGTGGTGTACCTATGGAAGCTATCGACCCGCTAACTGTAGCGACTGGCGTACTGGGAAGCGTCACAGATAGAGCATCAGGCTGGTAGATGGCGATCGCATTACCCTATTTTGATTATGTAACGAATTCAAATCTAAATCTTCAATGGCTAGATTGTTTGTGCAGTCAGCTAATTAGTAATTTTGTACTATTTGTACTTCAGGTTGTTGGACAAGTTGTTGGACAACTTTAGACATGTAGAATAGAGATGAATTTACGCTCTCACACTTGAGCATCTGTTGAGCATTTATGCTGAGTATGAAAATATACTGATTATTCATGCTCAAATGCTGAAATTAGACTAAATGAGCATCTGTTGAGCATTTTCTGGAAAATAATGTCTGAAAGTATTAATTTTGCGTCATATAAATATTGTCCCGCAGCGATTGAGGAAAAATGGCAAAAAACATGGACAGAACTGGGCTTAGACCGAACACCGACAGCTAGCAACAAGCCAAAATTCTACGCTTTGTCCATGTTTCCCTATCCATCGGGCAGCTTACATATGGGTCACGTCCGTAATTACACGATTACTGACGTAATTGCCCGCCTCAAGCGAATGCAAGGGTATCGGGTAATACACCCAATGGGTTGGGATGCCTTTGGTTTGCCAGCAGAAAACGCCGCCATTGACCGTGGTGTACCGCCAGCAAAATGGACTTATCAGAATATTACGCAGATGCGGCAACAATTACAGCGTCTTGGTTTGTCCATTGACTGGGAATGCGAACTCGCCACCTGTTCGCCAGATTATTACAAGTGGACGCAATGGATTTTCTTGGAGTTTTTACAAGCGGGTTTAGCTTACCAAAGAGAAGCTGCGGTAAACTGGGATCCCATTGACCAGACTGTACTGGCAAACGAACAAGTCGATAATGAAGGACGTTCTTGGCGCAGTGGGGCAATAGTTGAACGTAAATTGTTGCGCCAGTGGTTTTTTAAAATTACTGACTATGCCGAAGAATTACTCAAGGATTTGGATAAGTTGACTGGTTGGCCGGAACGTGTGAAATTAATGCAGGCGAACTGGATTGGCAAATCCACAGGTGCTTACTTGGAATTTCCCATTGTTGGCTTAGATGAAAAAATTGCTGTCTATACCACACGCCCAGATACCGTTTTTGGCGTGAGCTACGTGGTGTTAGCACCAGAACATCCTTTAACAAAGCGCGTCACCACCAAAGAACAACAAGCAACGGTAGAAACCTTTATTAAAGAGATTTCTCATCAAAGCGAGTTGGAACGTACCGCTGAAGATAAACCTAAGCGGGGTGTTCCCACAGGTGGTAAGGCAATTAACCCATTTACAGGGGAAGAAGTACCCATTTGGATTGCTGACTACGTGCTGTATGAGTATGGTACAGGGGCAGTCATGGGTGTACCTGCACACGATGTCCGGGATTTTAAGTTTGCCCAAAGCTATGATTTGCCCATTGATTTTGTCATTGCTTCGCCAGATGATGTTGCAGGTTTTGACTTAACTCCCACATCAGAGACGGATGAAGTTACACAACTCGTGCAAATTGAATATAACCAGGCATACACTGAACCAGGAATTTTAATTAATTCCGGTGCTTTTACTGGTATGGCTTCCACAGAGGCTAAACAGGCGATGGTGGAATATGCCGAACAACAAGGTTTCGGAAAAGCGCGGGTGCAATATCGACTGCGTGATTGGTTGATTTCCCGCCAGCGATACTGGGGCGCACCAATACCTGTAATTCACTGTCCCAATTGTGGGATAGTACCAGTGCCCGACAAAGATTTGCCAGTACAGTTACCAGAAGAGGTGGAATTTACTGGACGTGGTGGTTCTCCTTTGGCGCAATTGGAAAGCTGGGTAAATGTGCCTTGTCCGACTTGTGGTACTCCGGCGAAGCGGGAAACTGACACGATGGATACTTTTATTGATTCCTCGTGGTATTTCTTGCGGTTTCCAGATGCTAAGAACGAACAACAGGTTTTTGATTCTAGTAAAATCAATGACTGGATGCCAGTGGATCAGTACGTAGGTGGAATCGAACACGCAATTTTACATTTGTTGTATTCGCGCTTCTTTACTAAGGTATTGCGGGATAGAGGCTTGTTGAATTTTGACGAACCCTTTCAACGCCTGTTAACTCAAGGTATGGTGCAGGGTTTAACTTACACAAATCCTAATAAGAGTGGTAAAGATAAATGGATTCCTTCTAATTTAGTGAATCCTGCTGACCCCCGCGACCCCCAGACGGGGGAACCACTGCAACGTCTCTACGCCACCATGTCTAAATCCAAGGGTAATGGTGTAGCCCCAGAAGATGTAATTTCCAAGTACGGTGTAGACACAGCCCGGATGTTCATTTTGTTCAAAGCGCCGCCAGAAAAAGATTTGGAATGGGATGAAGCCGATGTGGAAGGACAATTCCGCTTTTTAAATCGGGTTTGGCGTTTGGTGACAGATTATGTTGCTGCTGGAATATCTAATAAAAAAGCTGAAGTTTCTGATTTAAGTAAGCCTGAAAAGGAATTGCGGCGGGCAATTCATACCGCTATTCAAGCGGTGACGGAAGACGTGGAAGACGAATATCAATTCAACACAGCTGTTTCCGAATTGATGAAGTTGAGTAATGCTCTAACTGATGCCAGCTGCAAAAATTCACCAATTTATGCAGAAGGTATTCGGACTTTGGTGATTATGCTAGCGCCTTTTGCACCACACATTGCCGATGAATTATGGCATTTGTTGGGTGAAAGCGATTCAGTTCACACGCAAAGTTGGCCATCATTTGACCCAGCTGCTTTGGTAGCTGATGAAATCACTTTAGTGATTCAAATTATGGGCAAAACTCGTGGTGCAATTCAAGTACCGTCACAAGCAGATAAAGCCGCCTTAGAGAAATACGCCCGTGAATCTGAAGTTGCCCAGCGTTACATCGAAGGCAAAGAAATTAAAAAGGTAATTGTGGTTCCTGGGAAGTTGGTCAATTTTGTAGTCAGCTAAAGGCATGGGGCATTGGAGCAGGGGAGGTAGGGGAAAAGGTTAAAGGGAAAAGGGAAAAGGAATAAATTTAATCTTTCCCCCTTACCTCTTTCCTTTCCCCATGCCCTGTTTGCCCAATGCCCCATTCTTTACTTCTGACTCAACACTGTTGCAGTTGCCAAAGCTTCTACTAAGCCACGGACAGCAGCAATCATCGCTACTTCACTGTTGAGTTGGTTAATGGCGGAACCAACACCAACACCAGCAGCACCAGCGGCGATCGCTAATGGTGCAGTAACGCTAGAAATGCCTGAAGCACACAGTACTGGTACTCTCACGCTATGAGAAATTTCATAAGCTGCTGCCAAGGTGGGAGCAGCTTTTTCAATTAATCCTAAAGTTCCAGGGTGAACTGGGTTACTGCTAGTACCGCCTTCGGTTTGGATAATGTCTGCTCCAGCTTTCACTAATTCTTCTGCTAGTTGTACTTGTCGATCTAGTTCGAGGATATGGGGAACGGTAACAGATAAGGTAATTTCTGGCAGCAGGGCACGGGTTTGCTGAGTCAAGGCTAGTACTTCCTCAGCCTCGAAACGGCGTCCTTGAGCATAGAATGAATCGAAATTCCCGATTTCAATTAAATCAGCACCAGCAGCCACAGCTTGCACAAATTTCTCTGGTTCTACTGCTGAAACACAAATCGGTAAATTTGTCAAACTTTTAGCTAGCTGGACTAAGCTGGAATCGGCGGCAATATCGACGAAAGTGGCACCACCAAATTCAGCAGCTTTGACAGTAGCGGCAACGCTGGCGGCGTCAAAGTTATTTAAGCCGCTGATTACTTTGAGAACGCGGCGGTTAGCAAATGCACGTTGGAGTGTAGAATGCATCGTCATGATTCGGCTTTGAAGCTACAAAAATTAGGTATATTCTACCGTTCATTAGTTGAGAAAGAGCCTAATACCAATTCAAAATTAAGAAAGCTGACATAATAAGGGTTTCGCAGTCTGTATCTGCTGCATTCTTTTTTTAATTAGTATAAACTACTACAGCATCTACTAAATTTTGATACTTTCTATACCAAAGTACGCCCACACTTTTGCTGAATATACTGCTTAAGCAAATAACTTTTGACAGATTTTTTAATAGGACTTACGCAAAAGTATGAATAAACGTAGACGCGGAGCGGCTTGCCGCAGGCTACCGCATTCGCGTAGCGTCTCGTTAGAGAAGGACGCATAGACACATTAGCGAAGCGGTAGCGACGAAGGAGCGTCAGTGGCTTCCCGCAGGGTAGGACGCAAAGGAAGGTATAGATAATCTTATGGTGGAAGGAAGTAGCCAAATTAAATTAAGTATATTTACATAATAGTAAAGCCACCATTAATACATAAATATTGTCCGGTGACAAACTTGGACTCTTGACTAGCAAAGTAAAGCACTGCTTCACAAACATCCTCTGGAGTACCCCATTGCTGCATAGGAATTCTCACTTGGTAAGCATCTTTTTTTTGTTGGGGGACATTTTCATGGCGTTCTACAGGAATCCACCCTGGAGCAACGGCGTTAACTGTGATTCCAAAGGGTGCGAGTTCTGTGGCCATGCTGCGTGTGAATCCCAGTTGTCCACTTTTAGCAGTGACGTAAGCACTAGAGTGATTTACACCGCGAAAACAAACGTCACTACTGATATTAATAATTCGTCCCCATTTTTTATCCTTCATTACAGGTAAACAAATACGAGTCAGTAAATAAGGACTTTTGACAAAAAAATCAAGCATTGTTTGAAAATCTTGCCAAGTGAATTCCTCAAAGGGAATTTGCGGTTGGTTTCCGGTTGCATTCAATACCAAAATATCTACAGCACCAAATTGTGTGGCGATCGCTTCATAAATAGCTGTCACCTCTGCTTCATCGGTGACATCCCCACGCACTAAAATTGCTTGACAACCTTGCTGTTCTAATTCAGCCAAAGCCTGTTTCGCCCGCGATTCATTGTTGTTGTAGTTGATTGCTACCTTAGCACCGGCTTGTCCCAATTTCAGGGCGATCGCTTTTCCCAAACCAGCAGAACTTCCTGTAACTAAAGCGACATGTCCATCTAGAGAAAATGACATTTAATTGCTAACCTTTGATGAAAAATAGTTAGGAGTTGGGAGTTGGGAGTTGGGAGTTAGGAGTTGGGAGTTAGGAGTTGGAAGTTGAGAGTTGGGAGTTGGGAGTTGAGAGTATTTATAATTATCAATTCTCAATCCTCAATTCTGGATTCTAGCTCCTGAATTCTGAATTCTGAATTCTGAATTCTGATTTCTAATTTCTTACATTCCCAGCATTTTACACAAGTTATTTATGCTTTCTTTGGTTCCATCTTCAACGTCTGATGGTTCTTCATATTCAACTACCCAATATCCTTGGTAACCTGCATTTAATAGTTCTTGGATAATCGGTTGCCAAACAATTTCTCCTTTGCCAAAGGCACAAAATTGAGGGCCACCGTTAGTCCATTTAACATCTTTCCAATGGCTATAGTTTACCCAAGGAAGGATATAGCGTAATGCCATCAATGGGTCGGTTCCTTGATTCAAAAAATTCGCGGGGTCGTAGTTGACGCCAACCGCAGGACTTTTGATGCCTTCCATAATTCTGGCAACTCTTTGTCCTGTTGCTGTGGGGCCGCCGTGATTTTCAATAGTGATTTTAATTCCTCGCTTTTCGGCATAATCTCCGATACGATTGAAGGCATAATGCAGTCGAGGAAAAACATCAGGAAGAATATGATCGTTTCTGTGATCCCCAGACAATAATCTGACGAATTTTGCTCCTAGTTGTTGTGCTATATCAACGAAACGTTCTATCCTTTGAATTTCTTTTTCTAAATCAGCTGCTTCTGGAATTGTAAAATTATTTCGTCCAGCTATACAGATAATATCTACTCCTGCTTCTTGTGCCCAAGTAGCTATTTTGGAAACTGATTCATCGTCACCATCATTTAAAAGATGTTTGGGTGCTTGGGGGTGAGCGTTAACTTCTACTGAGCGAATACCTTGGTTGCTGATTGTGTGAAAATATTCTGGTATTTCCACTTCTCTCCAGCCCCAAGCTGCACAACCAATATTTGGTAGGGTAATGTTATTTGACATATTTGAATTTTGGATTTTAGATTTTAGATTGTGAATTTGTATTTGGCTTAGTTTTTGGCAAAGTAATAGTATTTCTTCGTGAAACTGGAACAATTCTTTTGATTTCTTATTCCTTGGCGGTTCGTTCATCATATAAGTTTTTTACAAACCGCTCTAGGCGCAAAAAACACAGAGAAAAACAGGAGATAGTTAATTTTTTAACAGCAAGGGAATATTCAGGGACTTGCAAATAAAAAAATAATCAACTACTTCTTGTGGGGTGGGCGTCTCGCCCGCCCCTAATCATAAAAGGACAAGATGTCCACCCCACAAGTAGTGGTAATTAATTTTTTGGAACTCTCTAATCGATTCTGCAACGCCTGTGTAAGTGTTAGGAATATCGATAGAATAATTTAATGTTTTCACAAACTTGATGGAGTTCTTCAGTGGTTAATCCTTGATAAACAGGTAAGCTGAGGATTCGCTGTGCTTGCATCTCTGTAATCGGAAAACTCCCTTGGGGATAACCTAATTCTTTACCTATTGTGGATAAGTGAATTGGCACTGGATAATGAATTGCAGTACCGATACCGCGATCGCTTAAAAATTGACGCAGTTCATCGCGGCGTTGTGCTTGGATAACAAAGGTGTGGTATACGCATTTTTCGTATTCCCGTTCTGGTGGTATTTGAATCTGAGGAATATCGGCGAGTTGAGTTTGATAATAGCGAGCATTTTGGCGACGCTGTTGTGTCCATTCCTGGAGGTAGCGCAATTTGACTAAAAGAATCGCTGCTTGTAGGGTATCCAAACGGGAATTATGCGACCACAAAACACAGTCATCGCGGGTACGCAAGCCAATATTCCGCATGATTTTTAGCTGGTTGTGCAAATCGCCATCGTCTGTAACTAGTACTCCTCCATCTCCACATGCATTTAAGTTTTTGAGAGCATGTAAGCTAAAACACCCGATTTTACCAAAAGAACCCACTCGTCGGCCTTGATATTCTGCGAGTACTGCTTGGGCTGCATCTTCAACTACGGCAATTCCTTTTTCTTTTGCCAGAGTTAAAATTGGTTCCATATTGCATGGTCGGCCTGTCAGATGCACTGGGATAATTGCTTTGGTTTTGGGAGTAATGGCAGCTGCAATTAAACTGGGATCAATGTTGTAATCATCGCCGACATCGACAAATACAGGTTTTGCCCCAAGCACGCGAATACAGCTAGCTGAAGCTACAAAAGAATTCGGCGCGGTGATGACTTCATCGCCAGAACCAATACCCAACACTTTGAGTGCGAAAATTAGCGCATCTGTCCCAGAGTTAACGCCAATGGCATAACGAACGCCGCACATTTGAGCAAACTGACGCTCAAACTCTGCAACTTGCTCGCCTAAAATAAAGTTACCATCGTCAAGAACTTCACCAACTGCTGACAACAATTCGGACTTCAAAGCAGCGTGTTGACTTTTGAGATTGATGTAAGGAATTTGATTAATTGTTAACTGTTGCACTTTAATATCCCAGAATATTGATAACGACTTCACGAGAATAACCAGACTGTCGATGTTCCCAAATATAGATGTCTTGCAAACGACCGAGTTGCAAAAGACTTTGAGCAATGGGGATTTGTTCGGAGGTATGGGTGAGGGCACTTCGGATATGTGCAGGCATATCGTCTAAACCCTCTCCTGGTAGGATGTATTGGCCTGTTTCCGGTACTAATTTGGCAAAAAAGGCTTCTACATCGGGTTTGGCATCATTTTCTTGAATCAGTAAACTGGCTGAGGTATGACGGATAAAAAGCGTACAAAGTCCTGCTTGAATTCCTGATTCTGTAACGATCGCTTGCACTTGTGGGGTAATCTGACACAGAGATTTACCGATGGTTTGCACTTTGATTGCTTGTTGGTAAAGTCTGATGGATGAGTTTGTCATTTTTATTGTTTTCCTAGATGCTCAAACCACAATTTTGTCTCTTGCTCAATTGTTTCTGTTGTCCAAACTGGAGCATCTCGCCAAAGTTCAATATTAGCTAACATTTCACTAACTCCTTGACTCAAGGTAACTTGGGGTTGCCATTTTAAAAGAGTTGTGGCTTTGGTAATATCTGCCCAAGTACAATCTGGTTCGCCTGGACGTTTGGGGATATGAGTAATTGGCCCTTCTAATAATTTTACGAGTGTCAAAACGCTTTCCGATTTCCCCGAACCAATGTTAATTATTTCTCCTGTAATATCTGATTCGGCTGCTTTGATAAAGGCTTCTACTACATCACTGACGAAGGTAAAATCTCTTGTTTGCGTTCCATCTCCCACCACAGTAAAGGGTTTTTTGGCTAGTTTCTGAGCGAGAAATACACCAAATACCGCACCATAAGCCCCAGTTGTACGCGATCGCGGCCCGTATACATTAAACAGTCGTAAAGAAAGGGCTGGAAGTTGATAAACTTGCGCCCAGTGCATCACTAGTTGTTCTCCTAAATATTTTGTCAAACCGTAGGGGTGTTTGGGATGACAAGGATAGGTTTCCGGTGTGGGATATTGGTCAGGAATACCATAGCAAGTGGAGGAAGCTGTATAAATAAATTTCTCAATTTCAGCATGGCGACAAGCTTCTAATAAGGCAAAAGTATTATGCAGATTTGAATAATAATATTGCCCTGGATTTTGGATTGAGGGAACTAAATCCGCTAATCCCGCTAAATGAAATACCCAATGAATATCTGTTAATATTTCTGGAGAAATACTGGCTACATCTTGTTCGATAAATGTAAATCTAGGATTAGTTTGAGCGACTTTTAAATTGGTCTTTCTGCCTGTAATTAGATTGTCCAACCCAACCACACTATGGCTTAATTGAAGTAAGCGATCGCATAAGTGAGAACCAATAAAGCCAGCAGCACCAGTTACTAAGCAATTTTTATAAGAATTTAATTTAGCGTTCATATAAATTTACGTCATTAAATTCTAGCTTTTGCCTCTTTATAAACTATTTCCTTCGATAATTACGTTTTGTAATCAATTTTAATTATCTTTCTTAGAAAAATATTAACATCATCAAAATCCTAAATTTGAAATGGCTCAAGCATTTACTTTAATTATTGTCAATATCGCCAAACTTTATTCATTTACCCATAAACTTCT
>Ga0314810_100072_pt1 | contig 12725 bp, 11 predicted proteins | sample STEome_8_FD_202331 | JGI IMG/M metagenome (GOLD analysis project Ga0314810, IMG submission 202331) | Metatranscriptome of soil surface biofilm microbial communities from soil inoculated with nitrogen-fixing consortium DG1, State College... ... | reverse complement strand
TTAGAAGTTAAATTTAATTCACAACTCACAACTCCTAACTCACAACTCCTAACTCACAACTCCTAACTCCTAACTCACAACTCCTAACTTTACTCATAACTGACAACTGCTACATTTCTTTATGCACCACGCTTCTATTCGGACGGCGAATATTCATCGAGCGATCGCCTTTTACGAACATCTGGGATTTACAATTTCAGAACGCTTTACTACAGGCTACACGCTAGCTTGTTGGATGGAAGGATTGGGGGGCAGAATTGAACTAATTCAAATTCCCGAACCAAAACCAGCCCCAGATGCTTTTGCTGATGAACATTATGTGGGATATTATCATCTGTCTTTTGATTTGACTGAAATGACGCCAGATTTACCTAGCTGGTTGACAAATTTACAAGAACGTGTTTCAACAGCAGAAGAATTGCAACCATTAAAGGTATTATTAGAACCAACACAACAGCAAATAGGCGATCGCATTTACGAAGTCGCTTTTATCGCCGATACCGATGGCTTACCTTTGGAATTTATTCGCGTTTTAGCAAAACTTCCATAGTTTAGCTTTTGCAAAATTCAACTCACCTTTTCCCGCACAATCACACAAATTAAAAAAAATATAGATAATTTTTCAATCCAAAATCTAAAATCTAAAATCTAAAATCTAAAATCATAAGTCTTGCCTGTTAACAAAAATAATAATGACCTCAACACTTACAGAAAACGTCCGCAAGACAGTACTGGAAAATGGTCTAATTGTCCTCACGAAAGAAGTGCATACTGCACCAGTAGTAACGGTGCAGGTGTGGTATAAAATTGGTTCGCGCAACGAAGAACCGGGAGTCAATGGTATTGCCCACCAATTGGAACACATGATGTTTAAAGGCACGAAAAATCGTCCAATTCAATTTGGACGTTTGTTTAGTGCTTTGGGTAGTGATTCCAATGCTTTCACCAGCTATGACCAAACTGCATATTACGGGACTGTGGAACGAAGCAAACTCAAAGCTCTCTTGGTGCTGGAAGCCGACAGAATGCAAAATTCCCAGATTGAGCCAGAGCAACTAGCCAGTGAAAAACGGGTGGTAATTTCAGAATTGCAAGGTTACGAAAATAGCCCAGAATATCGCCTCAACCGCGCCGTAATGCAAGCAATGTTTCACAATCATGCCTATGGGTTACCTGTAGGTGGTGTGAAGGCTGATGTAGAAAAATTTGAACTTGAGCAGGTAGAGAAATATTACCGCAATTTTTACACTCCCGATAATGCCGTTTTAGTAATTGTTGGAGATTTTGAAACCGCAAATACTCTGGCAATGGTTAAAGAAGTGTTTGGAGAATTAGCAAATAGGGAACAGGCAACAGGCAATAGGCAAGAGTTAGTAGTTATTTCTCCCTCATTCCCCTCATCTCCTCATACTTCTCTGCGAGAGGCTGCGCCAACGGCTCCGCTCAGTACAAGTCTCCCCACCTCCCCATGCTCCATACCCGATGACGCCACTTGCTCCACTTGGGGAGACCCCAAGACCGCAGTGGCTCCCCCATGCCCCACTCCCATCATCTTGCGAGAACCAGGAGCAGGACGCTTGTTACAGGTGGTTTATCCGTTACCAGATGTGAACCAGCCGGATGTCCCAGCGTTGGATGTCATGGATTATATTTTGACTGAGGGGCGGAATTCTCGCCTTTATCAAGCTTTGGTAGAATCAGGTCTGGCTCGTGAAGTGACAGCATCGGTTACCAGTTTGCGCGAATTTGGCTGGTATGAAGTGTTGGTGACGGCTGCATCTAAACAAGATTTGAAAAAAATTGACTCATTGCTCAACAATGTCATCGCCAATGTTGCAAAAAAAGGCGTGACATTAGAAGAAGTGGAACGAGCTAAAAATCAATTAACGGCGGATGTGATTTTGAGTAACCGCGATATCACTTCTCAAGGGATGCAATTAGGTCATGATGAAACCACTGCTGATGATTATCGTTATACAGACCGCTATTTAGCGGCTGTTCGTTTAGTAAAGCCAACGGATGTTATTGCTGTAATTCACAAATATCTGACAAAAGAAGCACGTACAGTGGGCTTTTTTGAACCGACTGATAAACAAACCACAGAAATTGGTCATAAAGTAGATTTAACCCAAACCACAGAAAATTTCTCTGCTGTAGCACCTGTGCTGGTTACTGAGGTGGTGAAGTATTTACCAAGTGTAGATTTGGTCACAGATGCGTTGCTTGGGGTGGTTGACAAAGCATCTGATGGAGAAAACATCGCCCAAACATTACCACAGCAATTCCAATTTACCAATGGACTGCGGCTATTGTTGTTAAAGGATTCTAGTACTCCCACTGTTACCTTGAGTGGTTACATACAAGGGGGAACTGAATTTGATTCAGATGAGCAAGCTGGACTAGCTGCTTTTGTGGCAGAAAATTTGCTGAGTGGGACAAAAACAAAGGATGCCTTAACAATTGCCAAAACTTTGGCAGAACGAGGTGCAAGTCTAGATTTTCATGCCTACTCTGAAGGTGTGCAAATTGAGGGTGATAGTTTAGCACCAGACTTACCAATACTCATGGAAATTTTGGCAGATGTTTTGAAAAATAGTACATTTCCCATCAAAGAATTAGAACTATATCGCCAACAAACTTTAATAGACTTGCAAATAGAATTAGATGAACCTTCACAAGTAGCTAGAAGAATATTTATTCAGTCAATTTATCCGCAGAAACATCCCTTAAACACCTTTCCCACAGAAAAGAGTTTACAGCGAATTAAACGGCAGGATGTTATTGCTTTTAAAACCAAACATTATCGTCCTGACACAATGGTGCTGGTACTAGTGGGGGATTTTGAGGTGGAGTCAGTCCGATCGCTCGTTGAGTCAAAGTTTGCTGATTGGGAAGTTAGCGGTGAACCACCTTTATTCAAATATCCTACAGTGTCTCTGCCAGAAAAAATAGTCAGTGTTAACCGAGTGTTAGCAGGTAAAGCCCAAGTAGTAACTTATATGGGTCATAGCAGTATTAACCGCTATAATCCTTTGTTTTATGCAGTTTTGGTGTTAAATCAAATTTTGGGAGGCGATACCCTATCAAGTAGACTAGGAACAGAAGTGCGCGATCGCCAAGGTTTGAGCTATGGAATTTATAGCTACTTCCTAGTGGGTAAAAATACAGGGACATTTTTCATCGAAATGCAAACTAGTCCTGAAGATAACACCAAAGCGATCGCCAGTACCCGCCAAATATTACAACAAATCCATCAACAAGGCGTCACTGCCCTAGAAGTAGAAACAGCTAAACGCACCCTTATCGGCAACTACAATGTTTCCCTGGCAAATCCAGAGGAATTAACAGATACAATCCTGATGAATGAAGTGTACGAACTAAACCAATTAGAATTGCACTCCTTCACCCAAAAAATCCAGCAAGTCACCCTTGAGGAAGTCAATCAAGCAGCTAGGGAGTTAATTCACCCCGATAAAATTGTCGTTGCTACTGCTGGCCCAGGGGCATCATAAGCATTAATAAAAATCTGGACAACACATAAATCCTTTGTAGGGATGTGCAGCTGTACGCCCCTACCTACGTATCTGTATCACAACGGTTTTATGGGTAAAAAAGTAAATTGAGAATGGGACGATGTCATGGATAATGAAGAAGAATACAGAATTCAGAATTCAGAATACAGAATACAGAATTCAGCAATCTTTCAGTGGGGGATTCAGACCCGCCACTGATAGCGTAGCTCCTTCGAGTCGCACAAAATACCCGACTGAATTCTGACGATTGACCCATGTATTCTGTTTGATAAACAATAGGTAAAGTAGTTTTTCTGGCTACCTCAATTAATTATTCCTGCTCGCCAGTATTACATTTTAAAAATTACTGATGAAACTTGACAAAAAAATATACCAAATTCCTATTTTATTGCTCACTTTCCTTACTTTTCAACTGCGAACTTTTTTTAATTTGCTAAAATTTCTCAGTCGTAATTTAGTAATCTTAACGTTGTTCTTCTGCTTGTATTTCATCAATGTAACTCCAGCAGTTGCAGCGAATTTGTCTAGTGATTTACTCAAACACCCAGCTACAGAAATTAAAGTTAGTTTGGGTAATGCAGCTAACGAACTCAAATTTGAGCCAAATCACCTAGAATTTGAAACTGGTAAACGCTACAATCTGCGGCTGACTAACCCCAGCCAACTGAAACATTATTTTACTGCCAAAGATTTTGCTGATGGTATCTGGACGCAAAAAGTTGAAGCAGGAAAAGTAGAAATTAAAGGAGCGATTCACGAAGTAGAACTTAAGCCAGGTGCAGAGGCGGAGTGGGTGTTTGTGCCTCTGAAATCTGGCAATTATAGTTTACGTTGTCCAATAGCTGGACATACAGAAGCAGGAATGATTGGAGAGATTGTTATTAGTAATTAAACACTAATTTTCCAAGTCAGTCACTCACAAAAAAATCCCAAAAACTAGGGATGACAATACACTTTGACTTGCCTACTGGAGTTTTAAGAACTTATCTAAAGCCACCACCATACTATCAGGCCAACGACGAACATTCTTGACCCAGTTGATGTCCTTATAACGGCTATCCAATCCATAAGCAGCCACCCAGTTACTTTCAGCATCTCCTTGTCTTTTATTTACCCAATAGGCAGCTGTGAGGGCGGCACGCATATCGGCAAATTTGGGATATTTGCGGACGATATTTTGCATTTCTTTGATTGCTTGGTTTGTTTGACCAGTTTCATAAAGTGCCAGGGCATAATTAGCGCGGGCAAAAGCAAAATTTGGGGCAATTTCCACTGATTTTTTATAGTCAGCGATCGCTTCTTCCCATTTTCCCAAACCACCTTTAGCATTACCGCGATTGTTATATGCCATCGCATCATTTGGATCGAGTTCTAAGACATAATTATAATCAGCGATGGCCTCTTGCCATTTTCCCAAACCTTCTAAGGCTGCACCCCGATTCAAATAAGGGTCTGTGACATTTGGAGCCAGTTCTATGGCTTTGTTATAATCCGCCAGTGCCTCTTGTAGCTTATTTTGACTGACCCGCGAATTTCCTCGGTTACTCCACGCCCCTGCATTGGTGGGAAATTGCTCAATAATCTTTGTCCAATATATTTCAGCCGTGGCAAAATCACCATTATTCGTAGCTTCAAAAGCTTGATTTGCCCACTCATCACCTTGTTTTAATTGCTCTTGAGTGACACTTGGCAATTGAGATTGTGCGATGGCTGGTGTACCCCAGCCAAACACAACTAACAAACTCAGAAAAATACAAATCAACTTCATCATCTGGATTTACCGTAAGTGAGTGGGCATTGGGGATGGGGCATGGGGGAGGCAGTGCGGTCTTGGGGTCTCCCCAAGTGGAGCAACTGCCGTCATTGGGCATGGGGAGATGAGGAGGTAGGGGAGCAGGGGAGAAAATCTTCCCCTCTGCCCCCAATACTTGTCGGGTTTTGGGGAAAAGGGGAAGGGGAAAGGGGAAAGAAAAAACCTTTACCCTTTACCCTTTAACCTTTTCCCAAAACCAAATTCCGAGTTGAAAATGCACAAAGCGAGCATTATTGCCTCTGCCCCCTGCTTCTTGCCAATGCCCCATGCCCAATTTATCGTAATTACAATAACGACAATTGTTCGCTAGGCGGCGTAAATCCCAAATGTTTGTATGCTGCTTTTGTGGCCATTCTCCCACGGGGGGTTCTGGTTAAATAACCAATTTGCATCAGGTAAGGTTCATATACTTCTTCAATTGTTTGGGTATCTTCACCTGTTGCGGCTGCCATTGTTTCTAACCCCACTGGGCCGCCGTTAAATTGTTCAATAATTACACTGAGCATTTGACGGTCTGTCCAATCTAAACCACAGGGATCTACCTGGAATAGTTGCAATGCTTCGGATGCAACGCTTTCGTTAATCTCTCCAGATAACTTTACTTGAGCATAATCACGTACTCTTTTGAGTAGTCTATTAGCAATACGTGGTGTCCCGCGCGATCGCCTCGCTATTTCTGCGGCACCATCTTCTGTAACGGGGGTTTTGAGCAATTCAGCGGTTCGGAGTACAATTTTACTGAGTTCATCAACTTCATAAAATCGCAGTTTTTGAATTAAACCAAAGCGATCGCGCAGTGGTGAAGTTAAAGCACCAACGCGGGTTGTAGCTCCTACTAAAGTAAATTTTGACAGCGGCAAACTTCTGATGCGAGCGCTGGAACCTTTACCAATAGTAATATCTAAGCGATAATCTTCCATTGCTGGATAGAGTATTTCTTCTGTCATTCGGGAGAGGCGATGAATTTCATCGACAAATAAGATATCACCCGGTTTCATGTTCACCAGTAGCCCGACAATATCTCGCGGACGTTCCAAGGCTGGGGCACTGGTAATTTTGTAATTTACCCCCATTTCCGATGCTAAAATCATCGCCATTGTGGTTTTACCCAATCCTGGCGGCCCATACAGCAATAAGTGATCCAGCACCTCACCACGAGACTTAGCTGCTTTAATGGCAATGTCTAATACATCCTTTAAATCTTTTTGCCCAATGTAATCGGCAAATCGCTGCGGTCGAATGCTTTCTTCTTGTTTGTCTTGTTCGTCAATAGCAGCTTCAGGTTGCAAAATATCGTTTGTGGATGCTGCTTTCGCCGATTCCCGACGCTGTTTTGGTTCTCCGTTGGATTCTGGAGGCTGTTTTTTCGAGGAGATTATCGCCATAATTCAGCTGTCTACTTTTTAGGGGACTGGGGAGTGGGGAGGTAGGGGAAAGGGTAAAGGGTAAAGGGTAAAGGGGAAAGGGGAAAGGGGAAAGGGGAAAAGGTAAAGGGATAAATTTAACCTTTCCTTTTTACCATGCCCCATGCCCTATGCCCCATGCCCTATGCCCCATGTCCCAAACTCCATACTCGTGAAAATTTTCGTTTGCGAATACCCGCGCCAATTTAAAATTTAAATTCTGGTCAATTACGTAGAAGTACAAAAATCACTATGTTATCTAAAAGAATCTTACCGTGCTTAGATGTGAAGGCGGGACGGGTTGTTAAAGGAGTTAATTTTGTTAACCTCCAAGATGCGGGCGATCCTGTTGAACTGGCAAAGGTTTACAACGAAGCTGGTGCTGATGAGTTAGTATTTCTGGATATTACAGCCACTCATGAAGACAGAGCTATTATTTTAGATGTGGTCTACCGTACTGCCGAACAAGTCTTCATTCCATTGACTGTGGGTGGGGGTATTCAATCCTTAGAAAATGTTAAAGCTTTGTTACGAGCTGGAGCAGACAAGGTTAGTATTAATTCTGCGGCAGTACGTGAACCAGACTTGATAAATCGGGCTAGCGATCGCTTTGGTAATCAATGCATAGTTGTTGCTATTGATGCTAGACGCAGAATTAACCCAGAAAATCCAGGTTGGGACGTTTATGTACGTGGTGGCAGGGAAAATACAGGCTTAGATGCCCTACTCTGGGCACAAGAAGTTGAAAAACGGGGGGCTGGAGAACTGCTGATCACAAGTATGGATGCTGATGGAACCCAAGCTGGGTATGACCTAGAGTTAACTCGGACAATTGCTGAACTTGTGGAAATTCCGGTCATTGCTTCTGGTGGGGCAGGTAATTGCGAACACATATACGAAGCCCTCACCCAAGGTAAAGCTGAAGCAGCACTACTGGCATCACTCTTACATTACGGTCAACTCAGCGTAGCTCAAATCAAAAATTATTTGCGCGATCGCCAAGTACCAGTACGTTCTTTTTGACAAGTGGCTATTTATCTATCGATTGCATCTATCTGTAGTGAGACACACTTCCACAAAAGGATGTTAATATTAGTTTACATCTATTAATAAATATTAAGAAATATGTTGCTTCCTATTTTAATTTTTGATGTAGCCCTGGTTGCATGGTCGCTGCACCTCATGGAAAGAGCTTACGAAAATAAGGAATTCTCTTTAATGTTGGCTGGTACATTAGTGGCACTGGCGGCAGCTGCTATGTTAGTAGTCTACTTCTTAATGGGTCACTGTATGGCTTATTTGCTGCAAGTATCATAAACATTGCTAAGTAGCATTTAAAGATCATTAAAATTTCGTATCAAAAGATTGACAAAACACAGATGAATAGGCTAAGCTAGTTCAGGCATTTAAGGGGTTATAGCTCAGTTGGTAGAGCACCTCAATGGCATTGAGGGGGTCAGCGGTTCGAATCCGCTTAGCTCCATTTGTACATTAAATTATTAATGTCAGTTTTAAAGAATTATTGTCCAATTCGACACATCTCAGGGACATAAGTCAGCTATTATCCTGGCTTTCAGCCCTTAATCTAGTTTTAAAGAATTATTGTCCCAAGTTGAAACCAGTTTTAAAGAATTATTGTCAAAAAAAAAGGTAACCTTGTCGTCAGATACATTGGTTCCAATGTATCGTTAAACCTTAGTATAAATAGCACAGACTCTGGCAATATGCCATTGAAGTGCTCCTTTCAAACCACCCTAATGAATAATTTTACGATAGAAGCCTATAAAAGTGAAATTGCTGAAAATATAACGAGTAAAGTCTTTCAAGCGACCAGCTACCAGAAGGCTGAGTAAAACTCCTATGCCTGAAGGCTGGCTTACGGCTTTTAGCAGGGTTGTAGTTTCAACCCACCACCTAGCGGGAGGGTTATTGAAACCTCACCCTTCAAAATGCTTATCTCTACTGGCTTGAGCAGGCGATTTTGACAAGTCTACTTAAAAGCTAATTTTCTACAGCGAGTAAATAAACTTTGATTCGCCTTGAGAATTATAAAATTCAGTCAAGATAAGGCTTGTGGCAATAGCCATCTGAAGCGCAACTGAGAAAAATTGCTGCTCCTCACCTTCCAGATAGCTCTTTAAGAGCGCAATAACATGGCGGGCTGTTGACATAAGGCATTTAATCTGGACAGGTATTTCAAACTCTTTCTTATAAACTCAATATCTCTCTTTACAACTTTACAAGTTGCCTGTAATAGAGATTTATATTACGCACAATGGTTTTATAAAGTCCTTATAAGAACAATTGTACTACTAATTAACTAATTTTGGAATATTACTAATGTATGTAAAATAGTTTACGCTTACTGAAATCATTCTAAAATCATTTTTTGGTTTATATTGGTTTTTTAAAGAAAATCACTTGTACTAAAATAGCTTAATTGCTGTATAAATAGTTTTTAGTTATAAAGTAATTTTACGTATCTGAAGTCTCGGAGAAATCGTCAAAGGTGAGTCGAAAAATATCCAAGGTTGAAATTGCTACCTCTATTAATCTACCCCTGACCTATGTTGGCAAAATCACCCAGCAGCAGCTAGAAAAGCATCTGTGGGATGCGGCGGACATTTTGCGGGGAAAGATTGACTCAGCAGACTTCAAACACTACATTTTTGGCTTGCTGTTCTTCAAGCGGTTGTGTGATGTCTGGGAAGAAGAATATGACCAACGGCTGAAACTTTATCAAGATGCAGAATTAGCGGCTGACCCAGAAGAACACCGCTTTCACATTCCAGCTGGGGCGTTTTGGAATGACATCAGGAAGCATTCCACGAATATTGGCGAACATCTTAACGCTGCTTTCCGGGCAATTGAAGATGCAAATACTCGGCTGCGGGGAGTATTTCAGGATGTGGACTTTAACAATAAAGAACGCTTCCCCGATGCGACATTAGAGTTATTGTTGCAGCACTTTAGCAAGCATCGCCTGCGGAATTGTGATGTTGAGGCGGATATTCTGGGGGATGCTTACGAATATCTTATTTCTCAATTTGCGGATGATGCAGGGAAGAAGGGAGGCGAGTTTTACACTCCCAAGATGGTGACTCGCTTAATTGTGATGTGCTTACAACCAGACGAGGGGATGAGCATTTACGATCCCACCTGTGGTTCTGGGGGTATGTTGCTGGAGGCGGTGAATTATCTCAAGCGTCAGGGAAAAAATCCCAAGTCGTTGCAGTTGTACGGTCAGGAAATGAACCTCAATACTTGGGCGATTTGTGAGATGAATTTGTTTCTCCATGATATTGATGATGCGTTTATTTTGCGGGGAGATACTTTAAGAGAACCGAAGCATTTAGAAACCTCACCCCCTACCCCTCTCCTTGGTAAGGAGAGGGGAGAAAAAAATGAAGGAAAAGGTGTATTAAAAACATTTGACCGAGTGCTGGCAAATCCGCCGTTTTCTCTGAAGAATTGGGGAGATGAAGCTTGGAAAAACGGGGATAAGTTTAGTCGAGATACTTATGGTTGTCCGCCAAAATCCTATGGGGATTTGGCATTTGTGCAGCACATGATTGCTAGTTTGAATGGAACTGGTAAGTTGGGCGTAGTTTTACCGCACGGGATTCTGTTTCGCGGTGGTGCGGAGGCGAAAATCCGCCAGGGAATTTTGCAAGATGATTTGATTGAGGCTGTGATTGGGTTAGCACCGAATTTATTTTATGGTACGGGTATTCCGGCTTGTGTGTTGATTATTAATAAGCAGAAAGAAGCCAAGCGGCGAGGTAAGGTGCTGTTTGTCAATGGTGCTGAGGAGATGGTGGAGGGGAAAAACCAAAATACTCTCTCTGAGGCAAATGTGGAACGGTTGGCTAAGGCGTTTTTGACCTTTGTGGATGAAGAACGTTTTGCGCGGGTGGTGGATTTAGCTGAGATTGAGAAGAATGATTTTAATCTCAATATTGCCCGATATGTGCAGACGGCTGAGGAGGAAGAACAGATTGATGTGGCGGCGGAACTACAGATTTTAAAGGAATTGTTTGAGAAGCGAGATCAGGCTGAGGCGAAGATGTTGGGATTTTTGGAGGAACTGGGTTATGGTTCCTGATGGGTGGAAAATTCTAAAAATTGAAGAATTTGCAGAAGTAAAAACTGGAGGTACGCCTAGCCGCCAAAATCCAAGTTACTGGAATGGCTCTATTCCTTGGATGGCTTCTGGAGAGATACATCAAAGATATATTAAAAATACGGCTGAGTTTATTACGGCAGAAGGACTGAATAATTCTAATGCTCGCTGGCTTCCTGAGAAAACTGTAATGATTGCTCTTAATGGTCAGGGAAAAACGCGAGGTAGTGTTGGTATTTTACAAACTTCTGTTACTTGTAATCAGTCTTTAGCAGGCTTTATTGTAAACCATCAAGTTTGTCATCCAGAATATTTTTTCTTCTATCTTGATGATAAATACCAATTCCTTCGTGACCTTTCCGGTGATGAAGGTCGCAATGGACTGAACCTTAAGTTACTCCGAGAAATCGAAGTTCGTTTACCTCCTCTTTCCGAACAAAAGAAAATTGCTGAGATTTTGAGCAGTGTGGATGAAGCGATCGCATCCACTCAAGCAGTCATCGACCAAACCCGCAAAGTCAAGCAGGGACTACTCCAGCAACTCCTCACTCGCGGTATTGGTCACACGAAATTTAAGGAGAGTGCGATCGGTCAGATTCCAGAAAGTTGGGAAGTCAAAGCTATTGGAGAATTATTTGAAGTTCAGCTAGGTAAAATGCTGAGTCCAAAGGCTAGACAAGGAAATCAGCTAAAACCCTACTTGGGAAATGCTAACGTTCAGTGGGAGCATATTGTCCTTGATAAGATTCTTGAAATGGATTTCTCAGAGAGAGAACAGGAAAAGTTTCGTCTTCAACCAGATGACCTTCTAGTTTGTGAAGGAGGAGAATGTGGACGTGCAGCAATTTGGGAAGGACAAATCAAAGAAATATACTATCAAAAAGCATTACATAGATTGCGTCCTTTATCTAGTGAAATATTGTCTAGATATATGCTCCAATATCTTGTTTTAAAGTTTCAGATTGAAAATGCTTTTTCTGGTGAAAAAACTATAACAACTATCGCGCATCTTCCCCGCATTCAGTTAATGAAACTTCCTGTTCTTCTTCCACCAAAAGAAGAGCAGGTAGAAATTATCCGCCTAATTGATGGAATTGCAGCTTCCCTTAATACCAACATAGGAGAATTAAAATCTCTTCAGAATCTAAAACAGGGACTAATGCAAGACCTACTAACAGGTCGCGTCCGCGTCAAAGCCCCACCTAATAATTAATAAATGCCAAATTAAGGTAAAGAACGCTGACGCAACTGTGTACGCTCCAAAACTGTAAAATATCCCGTTAAAACCAACCCTTCAACACTCAACCGCAAACACCGCCTGTATTGCTTCGGGTGTTAGATTAGGATAATTTTCTAATACTTGCTGTGGTGTCCAACCGTTAGCAAACAACCCAAGTATAAATTCAACCGATAAACGAGTACCTTTTACCGTTGGTTTCCCTAATAAAACTTTTGGGTCTGAATGTATATACTGCTGCCAATCCATGATCGAGATTTTTGGGAACGCTTGGGATGATGACTTTCATTGTAACTATTCAACCTCGAAGCTTACTGCTGAGAAATTTTTTTCTGCACAGCTTGACGGATATCATCCCAATCTTGGTCAGTTAAAGGTGTAGCACTTCCCGAATTCAACCCTTCTAGTAATAAAGTTTGCAAACGTTCTTCAGCTTTGCGCTTTTGGTCTTGACGCACCAATTCACGGAAATACTCGCTAACTGTGCTATATCCGCCACTAGCCACTTGTTCCTCTACGTAAGTACGCATTACATCAGGCAGAGAAATATTTATACTTTTCATAGGTGTCTCTCATGCGCTTACTAAACTTAGTATGGCAAAAAATGCCATTTCCT
>Ga0314810_100061_pt1 | contig 13448 bp, 13 predicted proteins | sample STEome_8_FD_202331 | JGI IMG/M metagenome (GOLD analysis project Ga0314810, IMG submission 202331) | Metatranscriptome of soil surface biofilm microbial communities from soil inoculated with nitrogen-fixing consortium DG1, State College... ... | reverse complement strand
TGACTTTATTGTTTCCCCCCTTACCAAGGGGGGATTAAGGGGGGTAATAAAAATCACAGTTAACCACTTTTCAAACAAACTCTGAGCTAAACGCGTTCATATATTGCCAAATAGAGTGAATAAATATTTAGCAATCATTCTTAATACTGGCTGTTCATCTAATTTGTCAAACCAAAGCAAAATTTAACCTCCTTATATCATGTTCGGCAAAATAATTATGATTAAATCTCACGCAAAGGCGCAAAGTTTTGATTATAACTAATTAGACAAACCTGATATTACATAGTAGACAAAGGGGGGAATTTAAAGTCAGATGCAGTTGAAATAAGACCCAAAAAACTTGTAAAAAAGGCGATTGAACGCGTCTCAAAAACCATATCAATTGAAACATAATTGCGCCAAATGGATATTCAAAAAACATCTTTGCTAACTCTTGCACAATCGGAAATCGAAAATTCAAAATCCCAAATGTCATTAAGTAAATTTTCTCAACTACGACAATTGTTAGAATCGCCTCAACTGGAATTCATCATGGAAGCTCACAATGGAATTAGTGCCCGCATTGTGGAAGAAGCTGGATTTAAGGGAATTTGGGCGAGTGGATTAGCTGTTTCAGCTCAATATGGCGTTCGAGACAATAACGAAGCCAGTTGGACTCAAGTTGTAGAAATGCTAGAGTTCATGTCTGATGTTACCAACATCCCCATTTTGTTAGATGGCGATACAGGTTATGGCAACTTTAATAACATGCGTCGCTTGGTGAAAAAATTAGAACAACGGGGTATTGCTGGAGTTTGTATAGAAGATAAACTTTTTCCCAAAACCAATAGCTTTATTAATGGTAGTCGCCAAGCCCTGGCTGATATCGATGAATTCTGCGGCAAAATTAAAGCTGGGAAAGATAGCCAAACCCATGCAGATTTCTGTATCATTGCCCGACTGGAAGCTTTGATTGCTGGTTGGGATCTTTCGGAAGCATTGCGGCGAGCTGAAGCTTACCATGCAGCAGGAGCAGACGCCATTCTGATTCACAGTAAATCATCTCGTCCCGACCAAGTGCTAGCTTTTGCAAAAGAGTGGGCGGGACGTTCTCCATTGGTAATTATACCGACCAAATATTACAGCACCGCCACCGATGTGTTTCGCAAAGCCCAAATTAATTTAGTGATTTGGGCAAACCACATGATTCGAGCTGCCGTTGCTAGTATGCAAGCGATTGCCCGCGAAGTTCAAGCCAGTGAAACTTTAATCAACATTGAAGATGACATCACCCCAGTCAAGGAAATTTTCCGCTTACAAGGAGCCGACGAACTTTTAGAAGCCGAAAAACGTTATTTTAGCAACGGACGCCATCATACTCAAGCGATCGTTTTAGCTGCTACTAGAGGACAAGAATTAGCAGGATTGACTTTAGATAAACCAAAAGTCATGTTACCCCTTGGAGGTAAACCCCTGCTGAGACTTTTAGTTGATAAATTCAAAAAACTTAGCATCAACGATATCACCGTTGTGGCAGGTTACAAAGCAGAAACTATCAACGTTGCAGGTACAAAAGTTATTTGTAACCCAGATTATGCAACAACCGGAGAATTAGCATCCTTAGCCTGCGCCCAAGACAGCTTTGCCGACGAAATGCTTATACTTTATGGCGATTTATTATTTAGAAGTTATATCTTGCGAGACTTATTAGAATGTCCTGGAGAAATTGTCGCCGTGGTTGATTCTGTCATCAACTGTAAATCAGTTAGCGGTTCTCCTGACTATGCTTATTGTTCAGTTCGAGATGACCTTTCCATCTTCGGACAAGATGTTAACTTGTTGCACATCTCCAAAGCCACCGAAACCCAACTGGGAAATTCCTGCGGACGCTGGATAGGAATGTTACGCTTACGCACTCAAGGTAGAAAATGGGTGAGTGAAGCACTCAATGAATTGCAAACGCGATCGGAATTTAATAATTTGGGTTTGCCAGAATTATGCAATTATTTAATCGAACAAGGCAAACCAATCAAAGTACTTTACATTCGCGGTAATTGGTTAGATGTTAATTCCTTAGATGACCTTGATTTAGCCTTTCAATTGAAACAATAGAGAATGGGGGATGGGGCATAGGGAATTGGGCATGGGGGGATGAGGAAGTTTGAGGTTTTGAACTAAAACGTTATCAGCGATTTGTTGGACATAGCAATATAAAAATTTTATTAAGTATTTACTTAACTGTCTTAACTGTCTTAACTGTCCTTGTGTTTCCATCAGAAAAGTAAGAGTATGTTTATGTGAGTTAGTAGTATTTTTACTGTTATATTGAAATGCAATTGTAATAGTAAATACTAATACTCATACTAGCTTTCCTGAAAACTTAAATCTCACTAAAGAGGATCTGTAAAATGAAAAAAATGATAATTGCCTTGTTAATCATGCTCGGCTTAAGCCTATCAATAGGTCAGAGGCCAGCGCTTGCTGCTAATGACTGCTTGAAAACGCTAAATACTGGTTCAGCTACTACCATCCCAGTTTTTTATGAAGATCAGGCTGCTTTCTACGGCTGGTCGGGAGGTGTAATTACTAATGATATGTACTACAACTCCTGTGGTCAAACTGTGACTATCAAAGTTAACTACGCTGACTGGGATAGGCTTCGCAAAGAAGGAAAGCTAGATGGTATCCGATATATATACAAAACACCCAAGGAATCTAAAATTGGCCTTAGAAAGATTGTAGGAACTGAACCTACCGACGTGAAACCTGAAGATTTCTACAGCTAGAGAAGGCTAACACCTTCACCAATTGACTTGTCTGGTTTTAGCTTGAAAGCTGACATCATCAGGTAATTTTTCCTGAATTACATCTAATGTGAATTGAGACTTCAATGTCGTTGATGATGCCAAAATTACGGTTTTTTCCAAGCCTGGAAACCCTTGGAGAAAATGAGATTTTCCAATTCACATCAGGCGTAAATTTGGATAATGTATTAGGAATAGCGATCGCTCACTCAGTCTAACAGATGAGCGATCGCTTTTATCTAACTTGCAAAAATAAATGATTATAGTTAATTTTTGACTGTCAGCCGACAATTATTTATGATTGAAGCACAGGAATTCATAGAAGCTGCTCGTAGTTTTGGTTTTGATTGGTATACTGGCGTACCTTGTTCTTTTCTGACGCCCTTTATTAACTACGTCATTAACGATCCTCAACTAACTTATATTTCCGCAGCTAATGAGGGAGATGCTGTGGCGATCGCATCGGGAGCTACAATTGCTGGTAAATATGCAGTGGTGATGATGCAAAATTCTGGTTTGGGGAATGCAGTTAACCCGTTGACTTCCTTGAATTATATTTTTCGGATTCCACTATTAGTTATTTGTACCCTCAGAGGCGATGTCAATTTGCAAGATGAACCCCAACATGAATTAATGGGGCAAATCACAGATAAATTGCTGGAAACTATGACTGTACCTTGGGAATTTTTTCCCACAGATGCAGCACAAATAGAACCAGTCTTGCAAAGAGTCACAGCTTACATGCAACAACAGCGCCGTCCTTATGCTCTAATTATGCGTAAGGGAACAATTGCACCCCACGCACTCACCCGTTCTTCTATCCCCAAACGCGAAGATAACAGTAACCCTCATATTCAGCAAAGCTTTTTTCGCGGTAACCAAGAACAACGGATTCCCCGCAACCAAGCTTTAGCTCGAATTGTGGAACTGATTGACCCTGAAAATACTGTCATAATTGCAACTACAGGATATACAGGGCGGGAATTGTTCGCCAGTAAAGACAGTGCCAATCATCTTTATATGGTTGGGTCAATGGGATGCGCTTCCTCATTGGGATTGGGGCTTTCGTTAGCGCGGAAAGACCTGAAGGTTGTAGTGATTGATGGTGATGGTGCAGCATTAATGCGAATGGGTAATTTTGCGACCATCGGCACTTATGGCGGTGCTAATTTAATCCATATTCTCTTAGATAACGAAGTCCACGATTCCACAGGCGCACAAGCCACCGTCTCTTCTGATATATCTTTTGCCAAAATTGCCGAAGCCTGCGGTTATGGCGTTACATTAAGCGGAGACGACCCCGCGCTTTTAGATGTTTTATTTACCGCAGATACCAAAACTACACCGAAATTTGCCCATCTCAAAATCCGTCCCGGAACTTTAGAGAAGTTACCTCGACCCAACCTTACACCGGAAGCAGTTTTGCAACGCTTTGTGAAATATATTGAGGGAGTGGGGAGCGTGGGAGACACGGGGACGCGGGGACGCGGAGAATAACCAATGCCCCATGCCCAATGCCCAATGCCCCATGCCCAATGCCCCATGCCCCATGCCCCATGCCCAATGCCCAATGACAATATGATTTTACTAAATCCTGGCCCTGTTAATTTGAGCGATCGCGTGAGAAATGCGCTGTTAAGTCCTGATTTGTGTCATCGGGAGGTGGAGTTTTCCCAGTTGCAAAGTAGAATCCGCGAACAGTTACTTCAAGTTTACGATCTTGCAGGCGGCTGGGCAGCAGTTTTACTCACCGGTTCTGGTACAGCAGCGATGGAAGCTATGGTCAGCAGTTTAGTACCAAGAAATGGGAAATTGCTGGTAATTGAAAATGGCGTGTATGGTGAAAGAATATCCAAAATTGCCAAAATTCACGACATTAATTACATTACGCTTTCCCATGCTTGGGATGCGGAAATAGATATCAAACGTTTAATTAAACTCTTGGATGAAAAAGCTGATATCACACACCTCGCTGTCGTCCATCACGAAACTACTACTGGTCGCCTCAATAATTTGGTGGAAGTAGCTGCAATTTGTCAGCAACGCCGCATTCAAATATTAGTAGATGCAGTCAGCAGCTTTGGTGCTGAGGAATTGAATTTTGAGGCTTGGGGAATCACCGCTTGTGCTGCAACAGCCAATAAATGTCTGCATGGTGTCCCTGGAACATCTTTTGTCATTGTGCGCCGGGATGCACTGCCCTCAGCAGACACCATCCCCCGCACTTTATATTTAGATTTAGCAACCTATTGCCAACAGCAAGATAAAGGCGGTACACCTTTTACTCAATCAGTACAGACATTTTATGCTTTAGCAGAAGCTTTGCAAGAAATGGCAGAAGCAGGAGGATGGCGTGCTAGACACAGCCATTACAGCCAACTTGCAAACTTAGTGAGAGACGGGTTAGTGTCAATGGGAATTAAACCTTTACTTCCTGAAGGAAGTTCATCTGTGGTTTTGAATGCTTATTATTTACCAGATAACTTCAGTTATGAAGAATTTCACGACCAACTAAAAGCACAAAATTATGTAATTTATTCCGGACAGGGAAATTTAGCCCAATCTATCTTTCGAGTATCGACAATGGGAGCTATTACTCAGGCTGATATGGAACGATTTGTTGCTGTTGTTAAACAAATTATTTCAAAATGACAATTTTGGTGAATTGGTATCACTGCCGATTTCATTTACAATTAAAAATAATCAGACGATAAAATCATTATGAATTCCTTTTCATCTGCAACATCACAAAATAGAAGCGAAAATAATAATGAAGCAATGAAAAAGGGTTAAACAATCGCCATTTTTTGAACAAGGAACATACATCTATGAACATTCAGCTTGTTGAATCTTTAGCCAATGCAATCAAAGCTTTGTCTCCTGAAGAACGAGAATTATTAAACCAAAAATTAACACATCAATCTAATTGGCAAAACTTAAGACCAAGAATTTTAGCCAATGCTCAAGCTATTGGCCAACGGCTTAGCGGTCAATCTTTGGAACCACATATTGACGAAATTATTCATCAAATACGAGAAGAACGGGATCAACAATTCATAGCAGATTTGTTTCCCATTGAAGAAAAATCATGACTGTAAAAATTATTTGTGTTGATGCTAATTTCGTAGTAAAATTAACCATCAATGCTTTAGAAACATCACCTTATTTAAAATTGTGGGATGAATGGGAGCAAACCCAAACCCAGATTATTGCTCCAACCCTCTTATGTTATGAAGTCACCAATGTATTTCATCGAATGAAGCTGGCGAAACAACTACTGGGTACAGAAGCCCAGCAATGTCTCAACAATGCTCTCAATTTATCGATTCAATTTTATGGCGATCGCCAACTTCATCAACAAGCCTGGGAAATCGCGCAACAATTAAAACTCCCTGCTGCTTATGATGCTCATTATTTAGCATTATCTCAAAGATTTCAGGCAGATTTTCACACAGGTGATAAACGCCTGTTTAACGCGGTTCATTCCACTTTAGCTTGGATAAATTTGGTTGAATAGACCTCTAATAATCATAGAAAAATTAATAAAAAAGCGCAGCTGAAGAAGCTCCGCTCGATACCATTTCGTAGCTTAAATACTTTAATTTCTACCAAACACACTAGTCAGCGCACGCGCCATATTTTGGGGTTGCATTGCATCCATCGCGGCGGTGGGTTCGTAGCCACAGTGAACCATGCAATCAGCACACTTGGGATTACCACTCTTCTGGCCGTATTGACTCCAGTCAGTTTTTGCTAGTAATTCTTGGAAACTAGAGTAATAACCTTCGTTGAGCAAATAGCAGGGTTTTTGCCAACCAAGAACGCTATAACTTGGGCTACCCCAAGGTGTGCATTCGTAGTCCTTCTCACCGATGAGAAAATCTAAGAATAGGGGATTGTGATTGAAGTTCCAGTTTTTTGCACCGGTTTTGTATGGAGCAAGAATTTCTCGGAACAAGGCGCGTGTTTGTTCTCTTTGGAGGAAATGGTCTTGATCTGGTGCCCACTCGTAACTATAGCCGGGAGAAATCATCATCCCGTCGGTATTGAGGGTTTCCAGAAAATCAAAGAACTCTTGCATATCTTTGGGGTTAGTCCCTTCAAAGATAGTTGTATTAGTGGTGACGCGAAAACCTTTAGCTTTAGCGGCCCGAATGGCTTGGACGGCAATATCAAAAACACCTTTGCGATCGACGCAGCGATCGTGCAATTCCCGCATCCCATCTAGATGCACGCTGAAAGTCAGATAAGGTGAGGGTTGAAATTTATCTAGGCTTTTTTCCAACAATAAACCATTGGTACACAAGTAAATGTACTTTTTGCGATCGACTAATCCCCGCACAATCTCATCAATTTGCGGATGTAGCAGAGGTTCTCCCCCAGGAATTGAAACAACCGGTGCCCCACACTCTTCCACTGCGGCAAAACACTGTTGTGGAGTCAGGTTTTGCTTTAATATTTCCTTTGGATGTTGGATTTTACCACAACCCGTACACGCTAGATTACACCGAAAAAGAGGTTCTAACATTAAGACCAAAGGAAAGCGTTTGCGTCCCAACAGACGTTGAGTCACGAGATACTTGCCGATATCTATAGCTTGTTGTAGGTTAACTGCCATTATTCCGATCGCTCCTCTTTAAGATATAGAAACACCACTGTGGAAGCACAAAGCATTGCGCCCCTATTTGCGCTCATTGACGTAACCTTGAGCCACAAACCAATTCACAGCATCTTCAAGTGCCCCATTAATGGGGGATTGGGGTAAACCCAACTCTCGTACTGCCTTAGCGGCATTGTAATACATTGGTTGTTTGGCCATACGAACCCCATCTATAGGCACTGAAGGTAATTTCCCAAGCCGTGCAAGAATTTTTTCATCAATCCAAGCAACACTCAAGGGTAGCCAAGCTGGTAAACTTCGTTGGGGTGCCCTCAAACCTGTAATTTGGGCTAGTTGTTCGAGTAGTTGCTTGAGGCTGAGGTTTTGATGACCCAAGATATAGCGATCGCCTGATTTACCTTTGTGTAAGGCCAGTAAATGCCCCCATGCCACATCCCGCACATCGATAAAATTCAAACCAGTATCCAAATAAAAAGGCATTTGTTTCCGCAAAAACCGCAGTATTATATCACCTGTGGGGGTAGGTTTGATATCCAATGACCCAATAGGGCTGCTGGGATTGACTATAACTACCTCTTGACCTTTAGCAGCAGCTTGTATAGCTTCTTGTTCGGCCAGATATTTAGACTTTTTGTAGTTACCCACCAACTTTTCTAAGGGACTTTGATGTGTTTCATCAACGACTTCACCAGATGACCCCACCCCAATGGCCGCCACGGAACTGGTGTAAACGGTGCGCTCAATTCCTGCTTTTTGGGCTGCTGCTAGCAGATTGCGCGTACCCAGGACGTTGTGACGCTGGAGTAACTCTTGGTCTGCTTGCCACAAAGAATAATGGGCTGCCACATGAAACAGGTATTGACAATCGCTCATTTGTTCCCAGAGATTGACATCGTTCAAATCCCCTTTGACGATTTCCACCTCCAAACCACGTAGATTTTGCAGATTGCTGCTAGGTCGTACCAGTGCTTTCACCGTGTATCCTTCTTGTAGCAGCAATCGTACCAAGTGGGCACCTATAAAACCAGTACCCCCCGTGACAAAAACCCTTTTGGATTTTGGATTTTGGATACTTCGACTCGGCTCAGCACTAGTTTTGGATTTTGGATTTATCAATTTGAAATTCCCCTGTTTGGAATTTTGGATACAGAAGTCACCGCCGTTCAAAAATCTCAAATCTTAAATTTCTTGCGGGGAAACCAATCATCCAAAATCGTGTAAACCACCGGGACAACAATCAAGCTGAGGATCGTTGATGTGATCAGTCCACCGGCGATGGCTACGGCCATTGGCGATCGCAATTCGGAACCAGCACCAAGACCCAAGGCGATGGGTAGCATCCCTAAAAGCGTAGAAGCAGTAGTCATCATAATTGGTCTCAGGCGCACTAATCCAGTATTAAGGATTGCTTCAGTGCGGTCTACGCCAGCAGAGCGTAGCTGATTAATGTAATCTACGAGTAAAATTGCATTTTTGTTCGCCAGTCCCAACAAAAACACAAAGCCAATCAGTGAAATCATACCAAAGTCACTTTCGGTAATCAGTAGTGCCAACATTGCCCCTACCAGTGCCAAAGGCAACGAGACACCAATAACTAAAGGATCTACCCAGCTTTTGAACAGTAAAATCAGTACCACAATAATACACAGGGCGGATAGAGCCAGAGTACCGCCGAAACTACCAAAAACTTCGCTTAATTTTGCAGAGTCTCCTCCCAAATCTAAGGAAACATCAGACGGCAACACGGCTTTGGCTTCAGCTACTACTTTATCAGTAGCATCACCCAAGGACAAATCCTTGCCCAGATTAGCACTGATATAGGCTACCCGTTGATTATTCAAACGCTCAATTTGCAACACTGCGCCTTGGGAATTGCTTTGACCTGTAACTGTGACATCCACAAATCCCGGTATTCTCTCAATTCTTTCTTTAATTGTCTTCACAGCTTTGCTCAAAGATTGGAGATTGTCGCTTTGTAATGCCACCTCTAGAGGTTTTTGACCGCCGCTATCAACAAATTGAATGTCTTCAACACTGGTAGTAACCCCAGGAAGAATCGGTAATGAGGAGCGCAGTTGGTCTTGTAATTCGGCAGTTGTGATTGTCCGGTCTTCTTTGAGTCTCACATATAGGATGCCTTTGTTCGGTTCGCCCTCACGAGAACCAACGGTGGTAAATACCGTTTCTACTGCGGGGTCTTTTCTCACCACCGCTTCGAGTTTCTTGGCAACTTCGAGGGAATCGGTTAAGGGATTGGGGATTGGGAACTGGGATGAGGGAGATGAGGGAGTTAATTTTTCTGCTCCTGCTCCTCTTAGTTGTGCTAAATCGGGGATTGTCGGCAAAGGAGCCGTGTAAGCAATATTAAATTCGCCACGATCTAATTTGGGGATAAATCCTTTGGGAATAAATGGAATTAGTGCTATGCCTGCAATAAAACTGAATACAGCTAATCCGATAACTATTTTGCGGTGATTCAAAGACCAACCTAGCAAGTTTCTATAAGATTGGGCAAACTTCATCCAAGTTCTTGCTTCGCGACGAGGAGAAGTAGATGATTTTGGTTTTAGCCAGTAGATTGCCAGCACTGGTGATAAAGTCCGGGCTACTAGCATAGAAGCGAGCATTGCAGCTGAAACAGTGATGCCGAAGGGTTTGAAGAACTGACCGATTACACCGCCCATTAAACCTATGGGCAAAAAAACTGCTACTGCTGTCAAGGTGGCTGCTGTAACTGTCAATCCAATCTCATTTGTGGCTAAAAGTGCTGCTTGGCGGGGATTTTCTCCATCATCCACGTGTCGCATGATGTTTTCTACATCAACGATCGCATCATCAACAATACTGCCAATCACCAAAGCTAAAGCTAGTAATGTAATTGTCTCTAAATTGAAGCCATATATCGCCATGACGATAAAGGTTGCCAACATAGAGGCAGGAATCGCCAATGCAGAAATTAAGGTGGCTCGCCAGTTCCACAAAAATGGAAAGATGACCACAATGGATAACAAGATTGCTTCTAGTAGAGCATCGATTGTGGATTGGGTGGCTTCGCGGATATATTTTGCTTGAGTTGCTGCCAAGGTGAGTTTGACATCTTTGAGTGTAGAGCGCAGCCTTTGGACTTCTTTTTCAACTAAACTCACCACTTCTAAGGTGTTAGCATCACCGCGTTTGATTACCTGAAATGCAAGTGCATCTTGGCCATTGAACCGGACTAAGGTAGAACCTTGTTGAGTCAGAGTCGTTGCACTAAGCTTTGATGGATCAAAAGGAGTTGCATTTGCATCTCCCAGCAATGAAACTCTCAGGACTCCTGGGAGTTTAGCGATCGCACTGACAATCTCATCTTTCGCCAACTTAGTCAAATCGCTGAGGTTCCGTGTCGGACTCTCAATGGCATAGCTAATGGCTGCTGACTCGTTCAAGTTCAAGGGAATAATTTTAGAAGTCGCTCCCTGGGGTAGAGTCACCTGCTTGAGGGCAGTTTCAACTTCTTTGGTTGATGTTTCTAGATTCGTACCAACAGCAAAAGACAGAGCAACGGCTGTTTGACCGGGGTACGTGGATGAGCGGATATTCTCCAATCCTTCCAAGGGACGCAGGCGTTCTTCTATGGGTTTAGTGAGCTTGGTTTCTGTATCCACCGCTGCGGTTAGCGGCGCTGTAGCATTCACAACTACCACTGGGAAGGTAATATCTGGAAACAATGCATACTTGAGAGAACTGAAAGCAAGAATACCAGCTACCGTGACGGCAATCCAAAAACTCACGGTCAGCCACGAAAATTTAATCGCTAATTTAGAGATATTAAAGAATTCTCGTGCGGATTTTGAGCTAGAAAGCTTTACCATCTTGGAAAATTGTCATGTGGGTGACACAATTATTTAGCCATGCTACAGCAATCGCCGATCCAAAAATGTTAACAATTGCTCACATTTTCTTCTTGCTTCAACCTGGAAGTGCGACATTGTTGCTTGCTAACTTTGATTTCTATTTTGAATTTCAGTAGCATTATTGTATTTTACAGCCAAATTTCAAGAGCTTGTCATCAAATAATTACATCGTATCGGCAGGTGGTCGTTGACTGTGAACCGTTAACAGTCAACACTCAACAGTCAACAGTCTTCTATAGAATATTTTTGTACTTGAAGTCCCCGATCGCCCCTCAAATTATGACAAAATTTCTAACATAGAATCCAACTGTAACAACAACAATGAAACTTGGTTCTGTCGAGCATAAGGAATTATTCTGTCGCAGCTTTACCGAAAGCTACAGGGAATATGAGCCTGAGTATCTTCCCTGGCCAGATTTGGACGATGCAGCTTTGAATTTCCTACGTAGTATTCCCTTTTGGGAGAAAGCTCTGGATACAGAACGGCAAGCCGGAGCCATAGTTAGTGGTTACGCACAAACCCTAAGCGATCCCGTTTTACAAGCTACCATCGCTCTCCAAGGTCAAGAAGAATTACGTCACGCTCGTTTGTTGAAAACATTAATCGATCGCTACGGCATCGAAATACCAGAGCGTCCCCCTATTGAAGTTCCCCAAAATATTGAGCCAATATTTACGCGCTTTGGCTTTGAAGAATGTTTAGATACTTTTTTTGCCTACGGACTATTTGCCATCGCTCGTGAAGCTAATGTCTTCCCAGAGTCAATCTTCACGATTTTCGATCCCATCATAGATGAAGAGACTAGGCATATTGTCTTTTTTGTCAACTGGTTTACCTATACACAAATTCAACGCGGCCAGGGATTTATTCCGTTGCGGAGTATCAAAACTCTCTGGCACTACGGCAAGGCACTCAGCAATTTGATTGCCGTCTTTGGCAATGATGATGCCAGCAAAACTGGTTTTGCCGCCACCGGCACTAACATCTTTACCAAAGACTTGACACTGAAAAAATTTTTAGAGATTTGCTTAGCAGAAAATCAGCGACGGATGAGCAAGTACGATGCCCGATTACTGCAACCCCAGTTATTGCCCAAACTAGCCAATCTCGCCTTGGGCATCCTTGAGTTCACACCCAAACACAAACTCCAGAATATCGAGAGCGCTAGTGCTTAATTTTTTACCCCACGACACAATTCTTGTGCCCCAAGGAGCAGAATATCAAGCCGTGTGTCGTGGATTACGCGGTACTACTGACTCCATACCAGCAATATTACCCATACCTGTTGGGATGAAGCCACTACTTCAATACCTGCAACAATCGTCAAAAAATGGACAATTTCTAGCTGCCAAATCCAGGGTACTGATTTTGGGTTTATGTGGCAGCTTGAGCGATCGCTACGGTGTTGGTGATATTGTGTTGTATCAAAATTGCCTTTATCAAGGAAAACAACAAGAATGCGATCGCTCTTTGACAGCAGAATTATTGGGCATGGGGCATGGGAGGAATAACTTTCAATTCCTCACTCAACAATCAACACTAAATTTAGTCAACGCCTTAACAAGCGATCGCGTCGTTTCATCTGCGGCTGAAAAACGCAGTCTGGGTAAGACTTTAGCGGCTGATGTTGTTGATATGGAAGGATTTACTGCCCTAGAGTTTTTCAATGCAGCTGGGGTAGCAGTGGCAATGTTGCGAGTAGTCAGCGACGATTGTCAGCATGATATCCCAGACCTTACAGGAGCGATCGATTCTGATGGTTCCCTGCGTCCTTTGCCTTTAGCTATGGCAATGATTCGCCAACCAATAGCTGCTACTCGCCTCATTCGAGGTTCGTTAACAGCATTAAAAGTCTTAGAAAAAGTTACAAATCAGTTCTTTTCTAGCTATAGCAGTCAAAGCATAGTTTAGGACATAAATTGATAGGAAAACCCATACACCAAGAGACTTTCTTTTTCTATTGCTATTACCTGCCATAACACCAAATTCACTGTTGAATATTTCCGACATAGCTTAGGTTCGGATAAGTAGTTGAACTTCCCTTGTGGTCTGAGAAAAGGTTAAGGGGTAATACCAATTCACCAAAATATTGATACACATATAATAATCTGTAGGGGCGAACGGCTGTACTCTGCGGCAAGGCAGAG
>Ga0314810_100056_pt1 | contig 13911 bp, 10 predicted proteins | sample STEome_8_FD_202331 | JGI IMG/M metagenome (GOLD analysis project Ga0314810, IMG submission 202331) | Metatranscriptome of soil surface biofilm microbial communities from soil inoculated with nitrogen-fixing consortium DG1, State College... ... | reverse complement strand
CAAAAAACAAAATACATATAGCACACTTAATTCTATAATTATTCTGGATTCTAAATTTTGACTCCTGAATTATTCAACAAATCAAATAATAAACATTTTTATTTCATTAAAATTTATTCATGTCACAAAAGAATGAAACCGTAGTTTTATCCTTGGCTCTATTGCTGACAGTGGGAATAGTGGCAACTGGTGTTTGGTGGTTTACGAGAAATGGCATTGTTATTAGTAATACCATTAAAGAAAAGTCACCGGAACCAAAAACAAATGTATCTTTAGCAGACCGCATTAGTTTTGGCGAAAAAACTTTGACTCCTGGGGAAATTACTCCAGCCAAGAAAGAGGGAATACAAGCATTTGCCAGTAAAAATTACTATCAAGCGATCGCTAGTTTAGAAGCATCTCTAAAAGCCAGACCCAACGACCCAGAAGCACTGATATATCTGAATAATGCCCGCATTGGTACTTCCCAAAGCTATACCATTTTTGCTTCCGTCCCAATGGGCACGGATCCCAACACTTCCCAAGAAATTTTGCGTGGCATTGCACAAGCTCAAAATTTTATTAATGCCTCTGGTGGAATTAAGAAAGTGCCATTAAAAGTAGGGATAGCTAACGATGATAATAATCCAGAAATTTCTCAAAAAATAGCTGCCAACTTAGTTAACAATCCTCAAGTATTGGGTGTAGTCGGGCCCAATGCCAGTGACACCACCTTAGCAGCAGGCACAGTTTATAATTCTGGACAACTGGTAGCCATTTCTCCTACTAGTACTTCTGTGAAAATTTCTAACTTTAGCCGCTACGTTTTTCGGACAGTTCCCAGCGATTTCATGGCTGCCAGAACATTAGCTAATTACATGGTAAAAACTTTACAGAAAAAGAATGCAGCGGTGTTCTTTAATTCTGAGAGCAACTACAGCCAGTCTTTAAAGTCTGAATTTGTTTCATCTGTTTCCCTAGAAGGCGGACAAATATCAAATGAATTTGACTTATCCCAAGCAGATTTTAGTGCCGCTAAAAGCGTAGAACAAGCTATTAAACAAGGTGCAGAAGTATTGATGTTAGTTCCCAACACTAACACTCAAGATAAAGCCTTGCAAGTCATTCAGGTCAACCAAAAACGCTTAATCCTTCTGGGGGGAGATAATATTTACACCGTCAAAACTTTAGAAATTGGCACAGAACAAGCCGTGGGGATGATAGTAGCAGTTCCTTGGCATATTGCAGGCAATCTGATGTCAGATTTTCCTCAAAAATCCCGGCAGTTATGGGGTGGTGACGTGAGTTGGCGAACTGCCTTAAGTTATGATGCCACAGTAGCTTTGATTGCCGCCATAGAACGCAATCCCACACGTTCTGGAGTCCAACAAGCACTCTTATCCTCTGACTTTTCTGCCACTGGTGCTTCTGGTTCAATTAGATTTTTAGCATCAGGCGATCGCATTGCCCCAGTGCAACTTGTAAAAATTGTTCCTGGCTCCCGTTCTCGTACTGGATATGACTTTGAGCCAGTGAGGTAGAGGAGTATGGGGAGGGGGAGATGGGGGAGACAAGGGAGATGGGGAAAATAAATCCTGATTTTCCAGTCAACAGTCAACAGTCAACATACCCCCCAATTAAACCTTAATTTTGCCAAACAAAGATTCGTATTGTTTTGTTGCTGAAGGAGATAAAGGAAGTAGAAATTCGCTTTTATCCAAAACTGAGCGCAGGTTTAGCCCGTCGTTGGCATCGCTTTGTAATAAACTCCTTAAAGGCTTGTGGATATCAGCAGCGGTAATATTTGTAGAAATTGGCGAATTGCTTTTGGTGAGTAAAGAAATTTGCCTAGCGATGTTTGGTTGCCAACAAAAATCAATCCATCCATCTGATAAATTACTTGTAGTAATACCTACCGGACGTACCCACAAATCTGCCCAAATTGCGGTTCCTGACTGGGGAATAACTGCTGCTAGCTGGGGATAACGACCCAGAATAGGTACTATATCGGTTGACCAACCAACTGCTAGCCAAGTATCACCCATAATCAGAGGTTCTAAGTAATTAATAGAACTGTAGAACTTCACCTGTTGGTTTAATGTCTGTAATTCTTTTTCCAAGTCTGGTACTTGGTCGAGATTTTCTGTATTGTAAGATTTTCCTAGTTTCTTTAAAGTCAAACCAATAACTTCTCGTGGTTGATTAAGTAGGGAAATACGCCCTTTCAACCCTTCTCGCCACAAATCACTCCAATCTGTGGGCGTCCATCCTAATTCTCGTAACTTGTCACGATTGTAAACAATCACCGTACTACCCCAGCGATAAGGCGCACCCCAAACCTTTCCTTGAGCATCTGGGTTACCTTGGTCGTTGCGCGTTACCAGTTTTTTCCATTTTTCATCTAAATTAGACCACTGTTTTAGTTGATTTCCTTGTAACTGTTGCAGTGGTTGGATCAATTTCTGCTCAATAGCTGCTTTTAGCCAATAATCTCCCAATGTTACTAAGTCAGCTGGAGGAGTTTTTTTTTGCTTGTCCAAAGGGTACAAAACGCTTCCATCCCTGCTCCTCAGTGGTTGTTGGTTTTTGCTGCCAATTTTGTAATTGCTGAAATAAATCCTGTATCTGCTCCACAGGAGTGAACTTCAGTTCCACCTGCTGCTGCAAACCTTTGTGAAATTCATTAACTACCTGGCTTGGTATGGAACCTTTTAATAACTCTACTTTTAATTGAGTTTGTTTGTTTCCACTACAGCCAAAAAGCAGTTGTGAAATTGTCAGCGTACTTGTACCTAGTAAAAAAGACCGTCGATCCATTGATTTTGGACTTGAGATTTTTAATTATACCTACATTTAGCAGAGATTCACAGAGACTGAGTGTCTCACAAGTAAAGTTCTAAAATTTTTAGGATTTTTTGTTGGTAATATCGATAATTTTGAACATTTGACTCAAATTGCCTAGCTTTTATGCAAATCACTACCTCCAGTTTAATCTTTCTCAATAATTTTCCTGAGTTGTACCTATGCTAAATCTTTACTTAATATTTAGAAGTAATGATTTAAATGTCACATTGCCACAAAAAATATGAATACTTAAATAATCCATAAGTATAGTTAAGATTATCAGTAAATTGAATAACATAGAAGATAATGTGCCGATGAGGGTATTGAATGGAGCCACTACAAAAGCAAATCCTGATTCTGAGCCAAAAACTGGATGCCCTCTGCCAAGTAATTGAGCAGCTTGACATTAAAGTAGCTCAAGCTTTTTCAGAGTGTTCCTTAGCGAATACACAAGCAAGGAACAATTATCAGGAAAATAGTGCTGCTGGAGGGAACCAATTAAAAGGACGTATCAGTTCAAATTCGGAAATGGAACACAAGGATGTATTAACAGATGGCATTTATATAGACATGCATCGTCAGGGTGGAGACAATAACTTAACACCAGAAATTCAAATACAACGACTGACAGCGCAATTAACAGCAGCATACAATCGCATTGCTGCCTTGGAAGAACAATTACTTAGAGAAAGAATTCATTAAAACACAAGTCAGAATTGACAATTCAACAATGCTTGAATTGGGGAGGCTAAACTCACCAGTTGTACTCCCAAAAATAAGTAAGCTAAATTCATCAGTCGTAATTTAATTTCTTTTCTGACTATTGCTAATTTAGCCAATATTGATGAGTTCAAATACAAACCGGGGCTTTATAAGTTTCCGGTTTTGTTATTAGTAATTCACCAAGCTCAACCGCTCAAGTTGGGCTTCAATGGCCGTTAAAAGTTGGTGTTGCTGCCAATCTTGGCTTAAATGAGCAGCTATGCAAGCTGCTCCAGCACCCATACCTTCTTTGACAAAGCCCTGCTCATAAGCTCTCAATTGGGGATAACGAGAATCACTAAAGTTAAGAACAGTTGCTAATAGGGGAGGAGTTGCTGCAATCTCCGTGAAACTGCCTTTACTTAAACTTAGAGCTAAGTCAACAGTAGCGCCAGTAGAATCTTCAGCCACCCAACGGGTTGTACCCACAACTACTTCCTCTGGTTGCCATGATAAAGCGTAAGCTTGAGCGATCGCACTCATGAGCGCATAAACCGCTAACATTTGCGTCCCTCCACCCAGCAGCACACCACAGCTACGACTAGCAGCTATGGCCATTCCAGCCACCACCACTTGCATAGGATCGCCAACAGCAGCGACGAGTTTTAGAGGATCGAATAGAGACGCGGGGACGGAAAGACGCGGGGACGCGGGGAAAGTTTTCTCCGTGTCTCCGTGTCTCCGTGTCTCCGCGTCTCCATGTCTCCGTGTCTCCGTGTCTCCGCGTCTCCATGTCTTCGTGTCTCCGCGTCTCCGTGTCTCCACGTCTCCCCCTCCCCTCATTCTCTCCAATCCAGCTTGCACTAGTGCCCCCTTTTGGGCGTGGTTACAAATAGGATGGCTACTGTTAACTTTACCGGCGGCTTCTATGTCTAAACCAGTTAAAATTGCCTGAGCAGTTGTAGTGCCTCCAACGACACACTCACCAATAATCAAATATCCTTGTTGGATATTGCTCGCAAGGCGTTCTCCCCAAAATAATCCTTGTTCGAGCAAGTTATGTACCGTTGTGATTTCCATTGCATTACCTCCACTTAAACACCTGGCAGGAGTGCCGCCCAAATCAATTACTGGCACAGCAGGAGCTTGGGGTAAGCCAGCATTAAACAAATGCACTGGTATTTTTAGTGACTCAAAGACAGCACGAGAAATCAACACAGGTGAAGCCCCAGCGGCCAATGGTGGTAAAGGATATTGCGGTTTATGTCCCGCGCCGTAGTACAAAAATTCCGCATCGGCATAAGCAGTATATTTTCGATCCTCTGGAGTGCGGCCTGCTGCTGAAATCCCTGGAATCAAACCAGTTTCAGTAAATCCTAAAACACAGGCAAACACAGGCAGACAACCACAATACCGTCGCAGCCATTCTTCACCCTGTTCTTTTTGAGTATAAATACGAATTTGGGAATTGGGCATGGGGCATGGGGAGATGGGGAGATGGGGAGATGGGGAGATGGGGAGGTGGGGGTAGGAGAGAATAGTAACTCCCTAGTCCCCAGTCCCCAGTCAACAGTCAACAGTCAACAGTCAACATTCCTAATACCTATCCTTCATAATCCATCAGGACTTGCACCCAGTGTGGTGGGCGGGGAATGGGGTTACCCAGGCGATCGAAAAGTAGCCATGCTGCTAGGTGTACTACAAAAAGGTAAATAAAGTTGTTGAGGATAATCAAAGCGATGGCACCTATTTGAATCAAAAATACACTGGGAGTTGCTAATAAACTCAGCTTCAGAAATACCCATTCGATAAACCCACTCACCTGGGTAATCACATAAATCCAAAGATCTTCACCTGATAACACAGACAATAGCCACAAGCGAAAAAAGACTCCTAAAGTACCCAACAGCGTACCCAAGGTGATGGAAACCAGCCACGGCACACGACGACGATACCATGTTGCACCTAAAAGCACGCCCATAAAGCCGTAGGGCATGACAAATAGTAAACTCCGGGCTGGGCCCATGAGTACCGTTAGCAATAATCCAGAAGTGATTGCTGCCATCCATGCTGCTCGTTTGTCCCAACGAAGATAAACTAAAGCGATCGGTACTGGAAAAAATATCCGCAAAACTGGGCCTAAAGGAAAATAAAAATTAATAAACCAAATGAGGCTAGCAGTACTGGCTAAAAAAGCTGTTTCCACCATCCTCAAGGGCGTATCAGCCTTGAGTTGAGGACGGGTTAACTCTTGTTTGTCTGCCCAATGATTGATAGGAGTTTGCGATTCTGATGATGGATCTTCCTCTGGCTCATCTGGCAGAGAATTTAAAATGCTCATATTTTGACAAGTTGTTAAACTATCATTCTTTCTAAGGCTGACATATCAGGAATGCAGATAATGTCTTGATCCCGTTTAATCAAGCCTCTTCTTTCCAGCCTTGTCAATACTCGCGTTACTGTTTCCCGCGCCAATCCGCTTAAACTACTTAATTCGCGATGAGGCAAATTCGGGATTTCGGTTCCTGTTTGCCCTTTTTTGCCTTGTCCCTCTGCCAAAAACAGCAATGTATCTGCCACCCGTGACTGACTATGAGATTCCCGCAAGCGTAATCGCCGATTTACTTGCTGTAAACGCTCTGCCATTAGTTTTGCTAATCTTAGTCCTGCCAAGGGTTCTATTTTCAGCAAATTGCTAAAATCTGACGCTGGTATACTGCCAATTACCGTTGGGGTAAGGGTAATCACATCAGTAGTTCGGCGTTTTTCACTGAGAACCGCCATTTCACCAAACAATTCCTCTTTGCCAAGAATGTTCAGTGTTACCTCTTTTCCTTCTAAATTATAAGTACGAATTTTTACCCATCCTTCTCTGATAAAATACACAGCACCACCCCAGTCATTTTCTAGTACGATCACTTGATTAGCTGGATGAGTGCGGGTTACAAGATGGGTAAGGGCTGTTTCAACAACAACATCTGGCAAACCCTGAAAAAATGAGGGCACATATCGGTCTTCCATTAGGACATTTTTATTCAAGCTGCTATATACACACGACATAAAAAAGTATTTTTTTAGCCTAAGCCATAAAAGCACAGCCACCTTTTAACAATAAAAATAACCTATACTTCGCAAGAAAGTGAAAAGAGGGATTTTTAAGCAATTTTTACCTATGGGGTTAAATAGGGCAAAAATTTTGCAAAAACTAGTTTCTAAGCTGCTGAAGTATGATTTTGGGGCTAACTGTAGTGCAAAGTTGATTGGGGAACTGCAAAAAATAAATTATTCTGTTTTCGGCGTTAACCGTTGACTGTTGACTGTGAACTGTCAACGGTCAACGGTGAACAGCTAACAATAGCAATGATATTTTTTACTCGGAAGTCCCTTACTCTTGATTACTTAAAAATATAGGTAAACAACATAGATCCTACTCAAGCTAGTGGAGTACCTGCACTGACCTTACGGTACAGTCTTGGTTTCCGGCCTCATACGCCATTGCCTGATTCAATCGATGTTTGATTTAATCTCATACAGCGTCTGGAGGTCTTTGGATTTTTATCTCCTCAAGGGAGAACACAGGCACATCCGCCCATTTTCCATAGGCAGTTTCATAGTTTTATGTATAACATCTCTTGGATTTACTGCAATGGCATAACAGGTAAATGTTTTTCCATATCTAGCCATGTGTCTGCGGCAATTATGACTAGTTTGAAATTAGCTTTTTGATTCCACGCAGTCTGGTAGGTCAACGACCATGTGTATTATATCAGACCATATCAACGCTTCTAGGGACTTCCAAGTAAAAAAATATTCCACAGAAGACTGTTAACTGTTGACCGTTGACGGTTGACCGTTGACAGTCAGCAGTCAAGGCTTCGACTCCGCTCAGCCTTGACCCTCAGCGAAGTCGAAGGGTCAACAGTGAACAGTCAACGCATTAACTGGAACAATTTATTTTTTGGAGTTCCCCCAGAGATTTGTTTGTGTCAACAGTGACTGTTATTGCTGTGGTGTGAGCCTTCTTGCTGTTAAAGGTAAATTATTGCTCAGATATTTTAGTGGTTTTGAGCAATCAAGCTAAGCTTGTTAAACAAACACTGACTGAAGATTGCCACTCCTGCCTGTAATCCATAACATAATGACAGTCACAAGTCAAAGTGGCAGATGTTGTCACTCAAAACTTTAATGACTGTAAAGTAACTCTCACATTAATTGACATATTGTTGTAGCTAAGGTAATCAAAAGTGACTTCCAGTGCAGATGAAATTCAAAAGCTGATTGCAGACATTGACAACTTACTTGCCAGTGGTGGTAAGCGCCTGTCTCGATTTTTACCTAATCAGGGACAAGAACCCAAAGAGGTTTTAGAACGAATTCGGGACTTCTTGCTGAGGCTAAGAGAAAAAGAAGCATTAGAGGGTGGTGTTGAAAATCAATTTCCCAGGGAACCGCGTTCGCCCTTGGCGTTGGCGGAGCCATCGCCTTTGTTAACAAAATTTATCGAACCAGACCATAAGCAGCTTTTACTACCACCATCTCAAGTTAATCAAGAATACAGTGCTGTTCAGACTGGAGAATTCAAAACTGAATTTTCCGCATTGATGCAGCCATTACGAGCCGAATTAGAAAGACTATTGCAAGAACGAGCTACTCTCATTCAAGAAATTCGGCACTTAGAACAAAAGCGATTGCAAAACTATTCTCTAGCACAGCAGTTGACCAACCAAGAACAGATGATTACCGAGTTTTTACAGGTACTCATGAGTCGGCTTGTGCCAAATCTAACGCCATTACTAGCACAAACTTTAGCTAATTCCACCACTTCTTCCGCAGGAATCCATGACCCAAACTCAGAACCAGTATCTTTTACTAGCCAAGCTTTTTTAGAATCCCCAGAGCGTGTAGAGCGGTTAACAAGACTGGCTCAGGAGTTAGATCGACGCCTGTTATCACTAGATGGAACTGTAAATGTTGTCTTTGACGCACTACAACGCAACATTAATACCTATTACGAGTCCTTATCCCAAGCACTAGCAAGAATGCATAGCAAGGGAATCCAAGGCGAACAGTTGATGGCCAGCTTTCTCAACAATTTGACGGAGTATTTGCAGCAACAGTCCCCTAGTTCAGAGTCATCTTTTTTGGGAATAGAAGCTGAGACACCACCTGCATCACCTACTTTGCCAGCTGATATCGATGCTGAATTTCCACTGCCACTTTTGGAATTGATACAGCCGGAAACTTCATCAATTAATCCTGAGCTACAGACTACTACCCTCACAGAAGATTTAGATGCAGTCCTGTTGCAACTTGGCTTAGACTCATCTCAATCTTTTGAAAGTCCAGCTGAATTACCAGAAGAAATTTCTAACTCAATTACTGATGAAGTAGACCAACTTTATGCGAGTTTGTTTACTACCATTAATGATTCGCCAACTGTAGACTCTGAAAATGCGATATTTGATACACCAGTTGCAGAGCCAGACCCGGATTTTTTCCATTTGACCAACCCTCCGGCTACTGTAGAAACCACAGATTCAAGGGAAGAATTATTTTTTGCAGAGGATACCAACCCAGCGCCACTGGAAGTTGCTTCAGCAGAAAGTTTGCCGATGGAACTCAGTACTCAACCAGAAGTTGACGATACAATTAACACTTTAACTGACTTATTACCTGAGGTAAGTGCCGAAGAGCAACTTCCGGAACCACCATTGCCTGTAATTAATGCTACAACTACAGCAGCAATTACTCCCCAAATACCAGACATTGAGTTAGCCAAACCAAGGGAAGTTATTGTCACAGAGACTACAAGCGATGGACAAGAACCTGCTTTAGAGAACTATATTCCAGCTTCGCCACAAGAAAACCTACTTTCTCTAGAGTCAAATCAAGTTCCAGCAATCCCTGATATTTCCTTAAATGAAGAACAGTTGCAACTATTAGATCTAGATTTAGCTAATTTCCATCGCCAGCTAAATTCTGATTTGGAATCGGCTACAAATTTAGAAAATTCTCAGGAATCTGTTGCTGAAATCCAAGCAACAATCCCCACGATTTTGCCTGAGGGACAACCAGAAAATTTGGAAAAATTCACAAATAGTTTCCTAGTTACTGGAGTAGAAGCTAACTTAGATTTAGACACAAAAACTGAAAAAAAAAAGCAAGAGACAAATTCTATTTCAGAAAGCTCTTTACCTGCAAATTCGTCAATCAACAACACAGAAGTTTCAACCAATGTTCTCCAATCAGTTTGGTATTTAGGAATTGATTTGGGTACAACAGGAATTTCCGCAGCTTTATTAAATAGTTCATCTTTGGTTGTACATCCTATCTACTGGTCAGCAGAAAATTCACAGGGAACAACTTCTTTTCAACAATCCTTTCGTTTACCAACAGAAGTGTATTTGCCCACAGCCTCCGTACCCCAGGGTGAAAATGACAGTATTGAAGCACACGAACAAACAGCACCCGCGGCTGTTGCCCAAGATAAGAATCCTACACCTCCAAGATCGGATTCAACAAATAATCTTTACTCAGCACAACTCAAACCTTATTTACAAGTAGCCATTGCGTACAAAAGCGAACGGCAAAAATGGGAACCTGTTTTACAATTAAATGAATTTTCGGCAGGGCCATTAATTTGGGTTGTACGATCGCTCTCAAAGCTACTGTTAACTCTCAAGTGCGATCGAGGCAGTACCACCCCTGGTTTAATAGCTGCTGCTGTGGGAATTAAAGAACAAGATTTTTCTCAAATTATTAATCATATTGCTGGTGTTATTTGCACTTGTCCATCTAGTTGGTCAGAACAATATCGTTTCAATGTTAGAGAAGCTGTACTCACTAGTAAACTTGTCCAAAATCCCCAGCAAGTCTTTTTTGTTGAAGAAGCGATCGCCAGTTTACTGCCAGAACTAGATGCTGCTAATGGCCAGCAAATAAAATTAAAATTAAATCCAGATGCAGATTCTCTGCCGGCAAAAACCAGCGAAAATTCTCTTTTGGGCAACACCCTTGTCATTAATATCGGGGCAGCTGCCACAGAAATGTTATTAGTGGATGTACCAGAAACCCTGACACAACTGACATACAATGATTTCATGCTCCACAGTTTTGCTTATGCTGGCAAGGGAATTGAACAAGACATTATTTGTCAGCTGCTTTTGCCCCCAAAATCTCGGCAACCACGTTTAGCAACCCCAAACGAAAGTAAAACTGCTACCACTAATCCCTGGCAATGGCAACCGTCAATTCCTGGTTTAGACCAAATGCAGTGGCAGAGTTTAGGATTAGAAGAATTGCAACTACCCAGAGTCGGGGAACCAGATATTGCTGTTCGCATTCGTCTCCAGCAGCGTCTAGAGAGTTCCTTGCTGGGACAAGCAATATTAGATGCAGCACTGGCTTTGAAGCTGATTTTACAACACCAAGATTCTTTTACCTTGGAATTAGCCGATCAGCGGTGGATTTTACACCGACGAGATTTAGAAAGCCAAGTATTTATCCCCTTTGTCCGCCGCTTGAACCGCGAACTCAACAAATTATTAGTAGCTCGTGGTATTCCCACAGAAGCCATAAATCAAGCTATCCTCACTGGTGGCGTAGCATGTATAGGCACGGTGAACCGTTGGCTACGACAAAAACTCCCCAGCGCGAAAATTATTCAAGATTTGTATCTCGGCGAAAACGGCGCTCCTAATTGCAGTCGAGTCGCCTATGGTTTGGCGATGCTACCTTTGCATCCCCAGGTATTAGATACACCCAGACAACAATACACTGATTATTTTCTATTTACAGAATTGCTACGTTTGCTACCAGAAAGACCTTTATCTTTCGGTGAAGTTATCCAATTATTTGAAGGTCGCGGTATCAACACCCGCAGTTGTCAGCAACGCCTGTTAGCTTTTTTGGAGGGTGAACTACCTTCCGGTTTGATACCTTCAGTCACAGATTCAACTTGGCTCACCCAGAGTTCTCAAGAAAATCCCGACTATCAAGCGATCGCCACTGCACCACTTTTTGAAAAACAAGGCAGTCTCACCTACCGCCCCAATTCTCAACAACTTTTGTCTTTACGCCGCTATCTCAATGCCATCAAAGCTAGCAATCAGCAATCACTGGAGGAACCATATATAGTCAATTTCGCCCTGGAAGTTCGCAGTCATTAGTTATGGGGTATTGGGAGTGTTGACTGATGACTGATGACTGTTGCTTGTTGAGTTACGAGTTCAAAGTTATCTTCTCCACTCCCCATCTAGTTTTCCGCAATTCCCCATTTAAATTGCACCCTTGCCTATTGACGGTCAAACGTCAACATCAAAAGCGGACATAGCATTTTTTTGGAATTTTTACAGTAATATATTATATATTTACAATTATGATAGTTAATTGAAAGATTTTGTAAACTAGAGGTCTTGAGTTTTTTTCTAGTTGTTCTTTTGTGTATATTATTACTCAGTAGTGAAAACAAAAACATTAAAATTCCCATAAAAATTATGTCTATGTCTACACTACTGATGCAAAAATTCATGTTGTAGATAATTTAGCTCTTGTGATTTATTCTTATTCTCTTGATTGCTCGCAACAGCCTTCACATCCCTCAACTGTGAGCCTTGCAAAACGATTAATTGATATTATTGGAGCCATTATCGGGCTGATTATTACCTTTTTGGTGGCGATTCCTGTAGGAATTGTTACTTTAATTTACGATCCAAATCCCATATTTTATTCTCAAATTCGCTGCGGCTTGAATGGAAAGCCCTTCCGGATATGGAAATTCCGTTCTATGGTTATGGATGCCGATAAACTCAAGCATCTAGTTGATAACCAAGCCAAAGGTCACATCTTTAAATCTGTTGACGATCCTCGAATTACTCCGGTGGGCAAATTTTTGCGGCGTACTAGCTTAGACGAATTCCCACAGTTTTGGAATGTTTTGCTAGGGGACATGAGTTTAGTTGGTACTCGTCCACCAACCCTTGATGAAGTCAAGAATTATGACCCACACCACTGGGATAGATTGCGAGTCAAACCAGGGATTACTGGAGAATGGCAAGCTAACGGTCGTTCGAGCATCACAGATTTTGAAACCATCGTCAAGATGGATATAGATTATCAACGTAAGTGGTCTGTAACTTACGACTTGAGTCTAATTATGAAAACAATTTGGGTAGTGTTGAAAAAGACTGGTGCTTATTAAATTGGGCATTGGGCATTGGGCATTGGGCATTGGTTATTCGCCGTGTAAGAGCGTCTCTGACTCTTTGCGTCTTTCTCATCCCTTCACCCCGCTACCAGTTTCCGTGGGTACAATATAACGTTGTACAAATATAAATAGTAACAATACTGGGGCGATCGCAATTACAGAACCAGCTGCTACCAAGCGCCAATCAAGGGAAAATGTACCGGCTAGCTTGGCAACTCCTAGAGGAAGAGTGTATAAATTTTCGTCTTGGATGACAATTAAAGGCCACAAAAAGTCACTCCAAGCACCAATAAATACAAAAATTGCTAAGGTTACTAATGCTGGGCGAATTGCTGGTAGCATCACATACCACCACAAACCCAACTCAGAGCTGCCATCCATACGGGCGGCTTCTTCTATTTCTTTGGGAACGCTCATAAAAGCTTGGCGCAACAAAAAAATCCCAAACGCAGAAGCCAAGCTGGGGAAAATCATCCCTAAATAAGTATTTCTCAAACCCAACTGGACTGTCAAAATGTAAAGAGGAATCATCACAATTTGGAAGGGAATCATAATTGTAGAGACGACGGCGATAAAAATCCAATCTCGCCCCGCAAATGATAACCTTGCCAAGGGATAAGCAGCTAAAGCGCAAAATAGTAAATTTAAACCAACAGTCAGCACTGACACTAAGGTGCTGTTAAATAAATATTGCCCAAAAGGTAAAGATTGCCAAACACGAGAAAAGTTATCCAGTGTAGGCGATGCAGGCAACAACTGTGGCGGGGACTGTAAAATATTTTCGGTAGGTGATTTTAAGGCTGTACTGATTAGCCACAGCAAAGGAAACAGCATCACCAGTGCGATCGCTCCCAATAGCGTATACATTAATAGAGTTTGCGATCGTGATTTTTTCGAGTTCAACATTTGATTAATAACTTCCGAGTTTGATAAATATTAATTTCTGATTAAGATAATTTTTTAATGTCTTATTTATTTGTCTCAATTGGAATTAATAAATGTCTCAATACTCTTACTAAGTAGCTGCCTTTCTTCATAGGTAAAACTTCTATAACATTCATTTAGAGGTAGATTATTGCCTGATGCTAATTTTAAATTAAATCGATAAACTTTACCATCTTCACCATCACTTTCTTCTATTTCTAAACCTACAACTTGATTTACCGGATATTGAATTACTT
>Ga0314810_100052_pt1 | contig 14253 bp, 14 predicted proteins | sample STEome_8_FD_202331 | JGI IMG/M metagenome (GOLD analysis project Ga0314810, IMG submission 202331) | Metatranscriptome of soil surface biofilm microbial communities from soil inoculated with nitrogen-fixing consortium DG1, State College... ... | reverse complement strand
GTTATGAGTTATGAGTTATGAGTTATGAATTATGAGTTATGAGTTATGAGTTATGAGTTATGACTGTTGACTGGGGGTTTTAGCAATGATTTGCGCGGAGGTTGGCTGTTTTTTTAGACAGTAGAATATTTAAGGCTAAAATCTTTACTGTGAGTGCATTTGAGCGATTTTTGCTAAAAATAGATCCGCGCAAGCTTTGAAAAGGTTGTGTTATAAGGTTTTCAAGGATTTTTGTTTAACCAAAATCTTGACAAGCGATCGCTCAAACGTTAATTTTGAATAGACCCGCGCAAACAGGCCTTACAACCCTGTTTTTGCAAGCCTCCCAGAGTCTTGCTGTCTCCAATAACAATTTGGAGGCGAATTAATGGAAACCGATAAACCTGGATTCGTTCAGAAAGAGGGATCTAGGTCTCCAATAACAATTTGGAGGCGAATTAATGGAAACACTACTTATTGATGAGGAGCTAGAACAGAATCGCAAGTCTCCAATAACAATTTGGAGGCGAATTAATGGAAACCCAATGGCGATCGCTGAACGGTGGCAAGGTCACCCGTGAGAGTCTCCAATAACAATTTGGAGGCGAATTAATGGAAACGGCATCTACCCCCCGGATGGAAGCTAAGACCCCAAAGTCTCCAATAACAATTTGGAGGCGAATTAATGGAAACATCTAGCTTCACTCTTACATTGACACGCTCTAACTCCAGTCTCCAATAACAATTTGGAGGCGAATTAATGGAAACCTACAAGCGCGGTGATGTGGTAGTCTATAATGGGTCTCCAATAACAATTTGGAGGCGAATTAATGGAAACTCTTGGCATACTGGTGAGCGTTTCGGCTCTATCTGGAGGTCTCCAATAACAATTTGGAGGCGAATTAATGGAAACAAGAGTCGAAGCAGAACCAGGACATCGCATGGCATGTCTCCAATAACAATTTGGAGGCGAATTAATGGAAACTTATAAATTTGATGCATAAATTTGCCTTTGTTTTCAGTCTCCAATAACAATTTGGAGGCGAATTAATGGAAACTTATCCTGGGATTTTTCAAGCTACCGGACGCTTTCTGTCTCCAATAACAATTTGGAGGCGAATTAATGGAAACAATTAGGCGTATTCGCTAGGATTTAAGATAATCAAGTCTCCAATAACAATTTGGAGGCGAATTAATGGAAACAAACGTTCAGAAATTATAAACCCGCTTAAGCGGGTTTATTTGTTTAGATACTGTCTATAATTCAATACGATTCAGTTAAGCATTTCTTCCTTCTCTTTGCGTCCTTTGCGTCCTTTGCGGTTCGTTAAAAAAATTGACATTGACAAAGACTTTTAGCCTTAACTAAACCGTATTAGTTTATAATCCAATACACTTCAGATAACACCAAAACACTTGTATACGGCGATTTATCGCGTCTAGTAGTCCTCTGCCTTTCTTGATAAGTAGAAGAACTAAATTAAACTTAACTCAATATCGCTGGGTTTAGATACTTCGACAGGCTCCCTTCGACAAGCTCAGGGCGGCGCAGTGCATCGCTGCGCTCAACCCTCTTGGAATAAGCTTACCGAGCATTGAGTAAAGTCGAAATGCCTCTTCTAAATAATTGTGTCCACCTACTTATAATGTCCGCCCAATCACTTATCAAAAAAATTCCCTACGTCAGTCCTAATGATAAGTCTTCAACCGGACATAATATAAGTAGGGATTAGGCGTAATCAGGAGATGGGGCAATACGGTTCGGATAAGCAGTATGAACTTCCCTTATGGTCTGGGAAAAACTTAAGGGGTAAGGGGATTTGGATGTATTTGAAACCTTTCCCCTTTCCCCTTTCCCCTTGCGTCCTTAACTTAAACTTTCACGAGTTGTTTTGCGGGTGTAGGCGTTCCAAACGTCAAGTTCTGATGTTGGACGGCTATGAAGCATGGCTTTGGTTGTTTGTGCTAATCCTTGAGCGAGAGTAAAATCTGCCCCAGCGATACTTTCTAAATACTCCATTTCTGCATTAGTAAGGTCAGTTGCTCGCAAATCTGTACCTTGCAAATTGGCTCCAGTTAATCGAGCATTGCGTAAGTAAGCCCCTGTCAAATAAGCCTTACTCAAATCAGCCCCACTCAAAGCCGCTCCTTGTAAATTGGCTCCAGTCAGGTCAGCACCGCTGAGATAAGCTCCCCGCAGATTAGCTCCTTGCAAATCTGCATTGCGTAAAAAAGCTGTATTGAGATAAGCAGCATTAAGATTAGCACCAGGCCCCACTGCTCCGGAATTTTTGTAGTTATAACCTTCAGGCCATTTCGTCTGTGTATCATAACGCGCTACTTGCAGTTTAGCTCCCTGCAAATTTGCACCATTCAGATTCGCTTGTTGGAGGTCGGCGCGGTTTAAATAAGCTCCCTGCAAATTTGCTCCACTTAAATCGGCTCCCCGCAAGTTAGCACCCCGTAAATCGGCTCCACTGAGATTTGCATCACTCAAGACCATCCCGCTGAGGTCGGCTTTTAATAACTTGGCTTGACTTAAGTTAGCTTGTCTTAAATTAACTCCCTGGAGATTGAACTCGCTCAAATCTACTTTTTCTAAAGGAAGTCCTGCTTTGAGAGCTGATAAGATTTCTGGAGTTGGATTGGGGCGTTCTCTAGTATTCAGGTGAATTTCACTACTTGTCATTACGATATCAAACTAACAATAGCTATTAAACTAATTCTTTCACTCAAGGAACCAAAAAAGATAAAATGCAAGCTGTCATCTGTAAATTTTAGATAACAACAAAATAATTAGTACAAATAATACAACATAGTAGTACAAAACTACTAAAATCATTCACAAACAAATTGTGTTGCCTATTCTCTATTGCCAGTCTCCACCAGATATTGCTGTGTAGGATTACAACCAGATTTTGCCGAAATTATTGTTTTAAAAAAGAGGTTTCCCAATAAATGCATATAATACCACCATTGTCAATGATTGACTTCTTTCGTAAAAGTGAAGGCACATGGTTTACAGAGCGTTCGGTTCATCACTTTGACTCAGCCGCAGATGAGTCGGGCGAGTCGAATTTAATCATTACCGTCATCGAAAAAGAAGATCCCAAAGTGCAAGAAGTCTGTAAAGCACAAGGAATAGAGCCAGACAAAGCAACTGGAGGTGCTAGCTTTGCATGGCAAGCCAACCTAGACACCAGACCCCCAAATACCGATAATGCCGCCATTTTGATTGACATTCCCGACGATGAAACAGGGCTTTCTGGCAAATTAATCCGCAACCAAGGCTATGTAGAGAGCATTCCAGTTGTTAGCCGATATCGATTTGCTCATGATGGAGTGCTGACCATTGATACTGATTATGACAACAACCAAGGACAAGAACGTTGTTGGTTTGTAACAGATGATTTTCGTGTCAGAGTTAGTACCGTGCGAATGATGAACGGAATCAACTTGATGACTTATTGTTCTGAGCGTCGTTGTGTTTCTCAACAACTGCTAGAGCAAATGATTGCTCAAAATCATGCTAGGGCATAGGGCATGGGGCATGGGGCATGGGGCATCGAGAGATGAGGGGACAAGGGAGATAAGGAGAATAACTCCTAACTCCTAACTCCTAACTCCTACCTCTCATAACTCCTAACTTCCTATGCCCAGTGCACAATGCCCAATGCCCTATTCCCCATTCCCTATTAAGGAATGTTGCTTTGTTTCTAAGAAATGAGACGTGTACGATCGACATACTTTATTTTCATGCAAGGGTTAATGAGTCATGCTGTATGTATAAGCCTTTCCTGGAATTTTTAGAAAAAGAGCTATTTGAACGGTTTGATTTGCAAAGCAGGGACATTCCTCCTGGTTTGGAATTCAAAGTTAGCGATCGCGGCAGAAACCCAGCAACCATCCGTAGTTGGTGTCACCAATGTCAAGAATTGCGAAAAATTCGCTATACCTACATTGATGCCGGGGAGAGCGCCCAAATTTTTAACAGCGTGATTTATCCCAGCCATCACTACGATTTACCTTTATTAGGGATTGATTTTTTATCTTTTGGTAAAATTAAAAACCTGATTGTCCTTGACTTTCAACCTTTATTTCAAGACGAAGAGTATCAAAAAAAATATATAGTGCCGCTGAAATTTCTCCATGAAAAATACCCAGATTTATCGCAAAACTTAGAAATGAAGTTTTACGATGCTAATCAGTACTTTTCTAAGTACTTGTTATTTGCCAAAACAGATGCTCAAACAGTAGCAACGCGAGTTTTTGCAGCATTTCAAGATTACTTAAACTTGTATTGGCAAATGTTAGCAAATGCCCAACCTCTGCAAGACCCAGAAGATATCCAGCGCATTGTCAAAGCTCAAAAAGACTATGACCAATATAGTGCAGACCGCGATCCTGCATCTGGCTTATTCAGCAGTTACTTCGGTCATGAATGGGCTGAACGCTTTCTCCACGAGTTCTTATTTGAAGATGCCGTACCTTTGGTAGTAAGTAGAAGGTGACGCAAGGAGTATGGGGTATGGGGCGGGGAGATGAGGGAGATGGAGAGGTGGGGAGATGGGGAGACAAGGGAGAAAGGTTGCTCCTTGTTTCCTTGTCCTGTTCTCACGCCCAATGCCCAATGCCCAATACCCAATCTTTATACATCAAATGACACTTTATCAGCCATTTCTCGATTATGCCATCGCCTACATGCGATCGCGTTTGGATTTACAACCCTATCCTATTCCTCAAGGATTTGAGTCTAAGGTTGCAACTGTGGGTAAAGGTAAGAACCAACAAGAGGTTCTCACCACTAGTTATGCTTTTCAAACTACAAAACTCAGGCAAATTCGAGCAGCACACGTACAAGGTGGTAATTCCCTCCAAGTGCTGAATTTCGTAATTTTCCCACACCTCAACTATGATTTACCTTTCTTTGGGGCAGATTTGGTGACATTACCAGGAGGACACCTCATCGCCTTGGATATGCAACCCTTATTCCGAGACGATGCAGGATATCAGGCAAAGTATACCCAACCAATCTTGCCTATCTTCCATGCCCATCAACAACACCTAAGTTGGGGTGGCGATTTTCCAGAAGAAGCACGACCATTCTTTTCTCCTGCTTTTCTATGGACTCGCCCCCAGGAAACTGTTGTGGTGGAAACCCAAGTATTTGCTGCCTTTCAAGATTATCTCAAAGCTTACCTCGATTTTGTAGAGCAAGTAGAACCTGTAACTGATTCCCAAAGCCTAGCAGATATCCAACAAGCACAACTGCGATACCTGCGATATCGAGCTGAAAAAGACCCGGCGCGGGGAATGTTCAAGCGTTTCTATGGTGATGAATGGACTGAGGAGTATATTCACGGCTTTTTGTTTGATTTAGAGAGAAAATTACTAGGCGTATAAAATTATGTATGGTTGAATACTTAGCAACTTCCAAAAAGTAAATTGAGCCATTATCAATCACAATCCTTCTAAGGAGGTGAAGGAGCTACTTACGGCAGCCCCTTCACCGTTTTTGTCGTAATTTAATTAGGGACTTCAAGTAAAAAAATATTCCACAGAAGATTGTTAACTGTTCACCGTTGACGGTTGACCGTTAACTGTGAACAGTCAACAGTTAACAAATTTAACCAGAATCATCTATTTTTTGGAGTTCCCTCACCAAACCTATTAGTAGCGGCATTTTATTTGAAAATCGTATTTTTACTTAAGTAAATGTTTATGTTAAGTTAAGTTAACATAAATTCAAGGTAACATAACAATTTTTAATAAAACAAAAGGCATCATCATAGTATAAAGATAATTTGAAAGGCAAAATAACAGTACAAGGTTGATGGGATGCTGAATCTAGAAGGTTTTTTGGTCTCTCATATTAAGATAAAGTTTTGTAACAAAAGTTTTAATCAGAAACCCTAGAGGTCGTAGACTTATACCTTGGATGTCCGTTGTAAACCTTTCAGAAGATGGTTAAGCCTCTGACATCAGAAAGAAGAAAAGCTGAACCATTCAGTTTTGACATCAAATAATTCTTAACCAAGCCAATTAGGAGATTTAACGCAATGGTTTTAGATGCATTTGCAAAAGTGGTTGCCCAAGCTGATACACGTGGTGAATACCTCACCGATGCACAATTGGATGCTTTGAGCGAACTAGTAAAAGAAGGTAACAAGCGTGCAGACGCAGTTAACCGTATTACCAGCAACGCATCTGCTATTGTTGCTGCTGCGGTACGCGACCTGTGGGCAGAACAACCCCAATTGATCGCTCCTGGTGGTAATGCTTACACCAGCCGTCGCGCTGCTGCTTGTATCCGTGATTTGGACATCATTCTTCGCTATGTAACCTATGCGATCTTTGCTGGTGATTCCAGCGTTCTAGATGACCGCGCTCTCAATGGTTTGCGCGAAACTTACTTGGCATTGGGAACTCCTGGAGCTTCCGTTGCTGTTGGTATCCAAAAGCTCAAAGATGCTTCCTTGAAGATTGTTAACGATCCAAATGGCATCACCAGAGGAGATTGCAGCGCTTTAGCAGCTGAAATCGCTAGCTACTTCGATCGCGCTGCTGCTGCTGTTGCTTAATCCAAGCACTACTGCTATTGGGTGAAATGATTGTCCGCTGGACAAAATAAAATTTCAACGAAAAGTTTGTTAAAGGGAAGTACCAAAAATGACAAAAACACCTCTAACCGAAGCAATTTCAGCGGCTGATTCTCAAGGTCGCTACCTCAGCAGCACCGAAATCCAAGTAGCTTTTGGTCGTTTTCGCCAAGCACCAGCTAGCTTGCAAGCAGCAAAATCCTTGAGTGCTAATGCCTCACGTTTAACAGAAGGTGCAGCTCAAGCTGTTTACAACAAGTTCCCCTACACCACCCAACAACAAGGCCCCAACTTCGCTTACGATCAACGCGGTAAAGCTAAGTGTGTGCGTGATGTTGGCTACTACTTGCGGATTATTACTTACGCTTTAGTTGTAGGTGGCACAGGCCCATTGGATGATTACTTGATTTCTGGCTTAGCTGAAATCAACAAAACTTTTGACCTGTCTCCTAGCTGGTACATTGAAGCTCTCAAGTACATCAAAGCTAACCACGGTCTCAGCGGCGACCCAGCTGTTGAAGCAAATTCCTACATCGACTACGTAATTAATACTCTGAGCTAGAGTGTTTCTTTAGCCCGGAGAGGAAATCAGCTCTTATGACAAGTTAAGTTCTATGAGTTGCTTACCTCTCCGGGCAGTTTTATTTTGATAAAGACTGTTAAAAGATTAGAAAAAATATTTTCTAAAAAGTTTTCAGTTTTGTAGTTAAAACTGAGGAGGTTAGAAATGGCGGCTTTGGGACAAGCAGCAAGACTAGGAATTGAGCCATTTGAAAGCTCAGGAATAGTAGAATTACGTCCTGATAGAACAGAGGCAGATGTCGCAGTAGTGATCCGAGCAGCTTACCGTCAAGTGTTGGGTAATGCATACCTACTAGATAGCGATCGCTTGGAGAGTGCTGAATCACTGTTGCAGCAGGGTACAATTTCAGTCCGGGGTTTTGTATCAGCCATTGCTCAATCGGAACTCTATCGTGAGAAGTTTTTCTACTCCAACTCACAAACTCGATTTATCGAGTTGAATTATAAGCATTTATTAGGTCGCGCCCCAGAAGATGAGTCGGAAATTTCGTACCACGTTGAACTATACAATTCAAAGGGTTACGAAGCAGAAATAAATTCTTACATTGACTCATCAGAATATCAAGAAAACTTTGGTGAAAATATTGTGCCCTACTACCGAGGTTTTAAAAGCCAAGTAGGAAAGAAAAACGTTGGTTATGGGCGACTGTTTCAATTGTATCGGGGTTATGCGAATAGCGATCGCGCCCAAGGAGTAAAACAAGGAAAATTAACTTGGGAAATAGCTAAGAATCTGGCTTCACCAATTTACCCAGTATCTTCAGGAGCTTTAACTGGTCTCTCTACAGGTAGTCGTGGAGAAGCATACCGGATTAGATTCCTGCAAGCAGCTTCTCCCAATTCAACTGTAGTACGTCGTGGTACTGCCGAGTTAATAATTCCCTACGAGCAACTTTCTAGTAAGTTACAGCAACTCAATCGTAAAGGCAGTAAAGTGATTAGCATCACAGCTGTGTAAGTAAAGAATAGGATCGGGGAATAGGAAGTAGAGAGTAGCGATTAGGTAGAGAATTTCATTACTCTCAATTTCCTATTGTTCGTTACCCTGACCAATGCGAATTAGGTATTACTGAAGGAGAATTTTACAGATGGCGATTACAACAGCAGCGTCCCGTCTGGGAACAGAACCTTTTATTGATAGCGCCCCTTTGGAATTGCGTCCAAATGCGACTAAAGAAGAGATACAAAGAGTAATTTCTGCCGTATATCGTCAGTTGTTAGGCAATGATTACATATTGGCCGCTGACCGCCTCATCAGTGCCGAATCTATTTTGCGCGATGGCAAAATCACTGTCCAAGAGTTTGTGCGTCAAGTAGCTAAATCAGAACTGTACAAAAAGAAATTTTTCTACGACAATTTTCAAACCCGCGTCATTGAACTGAACTACAAACATTTGTTGGGTCGTGCCCCTTACGATGAGTCTGATGTGGTTTATCACTTAGATTTGTACCAAAATAAGGGCTACGATGCTGACATTGATTCATATATAGATTCACCAGAGTATCAAGCCAACTTTGGGGAAAATATTGTGCCCTACTATCGCGGGTTCCAAACTCAAACAGGCCAGAAAACTGTAGGATTTAGCCGGATATTCCAACTATATCGTGGGTATGCCAGCAGCGATCGCTCCCAACTCAAAGGTAAATCCTCTCGTTTGGCTAGCGAATTAGGACGTAATGCAGCATCAGCAGTGATTCCTCCCTCTGGTGGCCCCTCAGGCTTTGCTTACGTTGCTCCTACCAAAGGCGTTACCCCCAACAGCACTTTCGGCGGCGCAGGAACCTTTGGTAAAGAAGGTAGACTCTACCGCATTGAAGTAGCAGGAGTTTTTGGAGCTGGATATCCTAAAACACGTCGTGTCAATCAAGCGGTAATCCTACCTTATGAAGAGCTATCTAGCTACTTCCAAAGAGTAGTAAAACAAGGTGGTAAAATCGCCAGCGTCAAGCCACTTTAGAGTCATTGGTCATTGGTCGTTGATTATTTTTAACCAACAAGGACAAAGAACAAATGACCGAAGCCACCTTCGGGGGGCAGTAAGCAGTAGGGAGTAGAGAGTAGAGTCAGAAATTTAGCCCCAACAAGGCAAAGTATTTTCTCGAAACTCCCGACTCCCCTCTATTGACAAATAACTAATAAAAAATTTTGAAATGAATTTTAAATTGATTTATGGTTGGACAATTTATTGGTGGTAGAACTAGTAGTCGCTACTTCCGCTATGAAGTAGTAGGTTTGCGCCAAAGTGAAGAAACCCAAACAATCAACTATCCGATTCGTTCTAGTGCCAGCTTATTTATCATCGTACCTGATAATCGGATGAGTCAAGAAATGCGGCGGATTGCTCGCTTGGGTGGCAAAATAGTTAGTATTGAGCCATTGAATTCTGAGACAAAAACAGATAGCCAACAGAGTAATCCTCCTTCTGATGAATTCCAATCCGCAGAAATTTGAAGATTTATCACCTCCAGGGGATTCACCTGGAGGTGAACAGCTAACAGTAGACCAAGCAATTGCAAATCTCCAAAGCGCAGATTTAGGTTTGCGATTTTATGCCGCCTGGTGGTTGGGTAGGTTTCGGATATGCGAACCAGCTGCGGTTACACTACTAATCCAAGCCCTAGAGGATGAAGACGACAGGACACCAGAAGGTGGATATCCTCTGCGACGGAACGCAGCTAGAGCATTAGGTAAAATTGGCGATCGCCACGTAGTAAAACCTTTAATTGCTTGTTTAAACTGTTCGGATTTTTATGTCCGGGAAGCAGCAGCCCAATCTTTAGATATGCTAGGCGATCCGGTTTGTATTCCTCCACTGATGGAGCTATTAAAAGCAGGTTTGCAGCAAGGGCGACTAAAACCACAGCAGCCAGATTTATCGCAACCTTACGATGCAATTATCGAAGCTTTGGGGAGTTTGCGGGCTACTGAATCGATTTCTGCCATCGAACCGTTTTTAGAGCATCCCATAGAACTGGTGCAATATGCAGCTGCACGAGCTATGTATCAGTTAACCCAAGAACGAGTTTATGGAGAACGCTTGATAAAGGCTTTGGCTGGTGAAAAACTGCAATTGCGTCGAGCTGTGTTAGCAGACTTGGGAGCCATTGGGTATCTACCCGCAGCTGAAGCCATAGCCGAGACCTTGGCAGAAAATAGCCTCAAACTCATCTCTCTCAAAGGATTACTGGAACATCAAGTCAAGGGCACAGCAACAACCACTTTATCCGCAGGTGCTATTAAAGTGATGAATTTGATGGACTCGTTGTTGTAGTCAGGATTCCTGAGTAATCAGTTGTGATTAATACTTAAAAATAAAATGTTTTTACTGTATAAACCCCCGAATGAACCGCAAAAAAGGTTTAGGGGGTTTATACATAATGCAAACTACGGATGACTTAAGCTACAATTGGCTGACTAATAATGACTCGTGAAATTGATATGGATAACAGTGAACTGGCTCGGATATTGATTCGTGCTGTGGAACAAGCAGATTCTTCAGATCGCTTGTTAGATGCAGTTCAAGAGTTGGCAGCAGCGCGTATAGAAGAATCTGTGCCCACCTTGATTGCAGCTTTAGGCTACAATAATCCGGGGGCGGCCGTGGCGGCGGTAGATGGATTGATTGCCATCGGAGAACCCGCAGTCGCACCGCTATTGCAACTAATTGATGACTACAACTATGGTGCTAGAGCCTGGGCGATTCGCGCCTTGGCAGGAATTGGAGATTTACGGGCCCTGGACACTTTGCTAGAAGCAGCAAAAACCGATTTTTCCTTGAGTGTGCGGCGCGCCGCAGCCAGGGGACTAGGAACATTGCGCTGGTACCAACTACCATCAGAAAAAATAGAATCTGTGCAGATTCAGGTAATAGAGGCATTACTATTAATTTCTGAAGATCCAGAGTGGGTGGTGCGCTATGCAGTAGTCACGAGTTTAGAAGCACTAGCAACAACGATGGCAATTACCTTACCAGATCCAGCGTCACGTATTAAAGAACGACTCCAGCAAATATTAGATACAGATGCAGATCTCGGAGTTCGTACCCGTGCCCAATTCGCACTGCAAAAAATTCAACAGCCACAACATCAACAAGTATTTGCACTTAAAACAAAACAAGAAGAAACTGAAGCCCCTCATCGTGGTGGTAGCAGACGTTAATAAAAGCTAAATCTTCCAAGCTTAGTTTTTATTGTTCCAAGCTTGGAGTTTCCTATTCTAGACAAATTATGCTTGCACCACAAAATCTGATGCTGTCAATGTTGGGGCACCACTAAGGGTAGCAAATAGACCACCACTGCCAAAGCCAGCAGCACTGCCATTTTGATTGTAAAACAACTGTCCAGTCACAGGGTTGTAGACAATTTTTGTTGTGGTGGTTGCGCCACTAGTAGTGACTTTAAAATCACTCGCATTACTAAAACCGATTCCTACAGCAGAAGTAATAACAGTGAAAGTAGTCTTATCTAGGATAATCTTGTCACCTTGGAAGCGGTTGAAGTCACTAATAGTATCTTGACCAACAGCAGAACTAACAAAGGCAGTATTGGTGTTGTAAACGAAATAGTCAGCACCCGCACCACCTGTAAGAACATCATTGCCAGCACCGCCGACAAGACTATCGTTGCCTACACCACCTATGAGACTATCATTGCCATTACCACCACGCAGTAAGTCGTTGCCACTTTTACCATCAATTTTGTCATTACCCCCCTGACCATTGATGACATCAGCGGAGTTGTCTAAACCTATAAGATTGTTATTCAGGTCATTGAGGAAAGTCACCGTGTTCTTGATGCCGATGGTCGTATCACTAGAGTTGGCATCAAGGACATTAAAACTGTCAACGATCCTAGTTTGACCATCAAACAGGATATTGCCAATGGCTGGTCTGCTTCCGGAAGCTTTCAGGTTATCCAGGTTTTCTAACTGAAAGTTTTTCAGAGTGACTTTAGTATTAGAAACATTTTCAAAGGTGACTTCTAAGTTGTTACCATTTTTAGTTAACAGCAGATTTTGAGCAGTTAATCCCGATCCCATAAATTGCAGCGTATCAACATTGACAATTACCGCCTGTGATGGGTTAGTGCCTTTACCGACACCACCAAAATCGTTAATGGTATCATTGCCATCACCTCGGCGAATAATAAACTTATCTTGACCGCCGTTGCCTGTGAGGATATCGTTACCAGCTTTACCATCAATGATGTTGTTACCAACGGAACCGACCAGAGTATCTGCACCAGCAGTTCCTGTGAGATTGAGTGGAGTAACTGTCAAGTTCAGGGTAGTAGTAGTAACTTTACTAGTATTGCTGTGAGCTTGTCCGTCATCGACAACAAACTGAATAATTCGGGCAGTAGTGTTGGGAGTTGCAGCAGTGTTGTTGTAAGTTACCGTCCGCAAAACTTTCTGGTAATTGGCTAGTGTATCCGTACCACTAAGGGTGAGGATGCCAGTAGTAGTGTTGTAAGTTGCACTGATGCTGGTGCCAGTCGTGTTAGCAGTGAGACTTTCAGCTGTGCCATTTTGGCGATTGGTAATGGTAATCTTAGCTTGCTTGAGAGTAGAGGTGTTAGTGTCACCGACGGTGAGCTTGGTAGTATCAACAACAGCTACAGGAGTGCCGCTAAAAGTTGCAGCATAATTTGTACCTGAACTAGTACCGTTGAGGTCGAGGGTAGGGGCAGCATTACCGTAGACGACATAACTTTGCCCAGCATTGGTATTACCGTTGGGGTCGGCTTCAGGTGCGCCAATAATTAAGTCATCAACACCATCGAAGTTAATATCTCCCGCTTTGCTGACTGAGGTACCTGAGCGATCGCCCGCATTGATACCATTAATAATAAACCCATTGCTGCCATTCAACTCTGAGAGGTTGAGGGGGGTATTACTGCCCAAATTCTTCCCCCCAAACACTACGTAGGTTTGCCCACCATCAGTTTTGCCGTTGGGGTCAGCACTACTCTCACCAAAAATCAAGTCATCAATGCCATCATCGTTGATGTCTCCCGCATTGCTGACTTGGTATCCTGAAGGGTTAATAAAGGCGAAGTTATTAGCGCTCTTACCATTAATGGCGAAGCTATTAGTGCTATTTAAGTCTGAGAGATTCAGGGTGCCGCTACTGCCCAGATTCTTTCCACCAAATACTACATAGGTTTGCTCAAGTGAGCCAACGAGCAGGTCGTCAATACCATCACCGTTGAAGTCTCCTGCTTTGGCATTAATGAAGAAGGGATAAACGGTGGAGCTAGTAACGAAAAAGCCATCATTATTATCATATAAGTCAAAGATATTAATGGAACCATTACCACCTATGTTCGTTGCCCCAAAGACTACACGGTTACCATTAACAATCAAATCATCAATGCCATCACCGTTGATATCTCCTACTTTGCTGAATCTGGTATTTTGGCTGGAGAAGCCATTAGTGCCATCGAAAGAATTTAAGAACCGACCGCTACTCCCTACATTACTCCCCCCAAACACCACAGAGCTAAAATTAACATCAAATACATTGGCCTCCCGGTCGGGGGTGATGAAGGTAAAAACGCTGTTAAAAATTAGGTCGTCAATACTATCACCATTGATGTCTCCCACATTGCTGAGTGAGATATCTTCAGAATAGCTGAGTGAAATATCCTCACCATAAATACTAATCACAACACCATTAGTGCCATTAACTGACGAGAAATTAAGAGTGCCGCTACTGCCCAGATTTGTCGCCCCAAATACTACATACACTTCTCTCCCGTCAAAAATCAGTAAATCATCAATACCATCGTTATTGATGTCCCCCCCATTGCTAACCGGAGCAGGGTGGTTTCATACAAAGAAAGAAAAAACTTTGTGCAGTTGATTGGAGAGGGCGCGTTGTGCTTGAGGAATAGTTCGCAAACCAAGTTGGCGAGCGATCGTAATAAAAAAGTTGTGTAAGATAGACCAATTGACGGGAGCATTGCCACCACAGCGGAGTGGAAAATCTTCTTTGAAGGTGACATCTCTAACCCAATGCAACCGATTTTCGATGCCCCAATGCCCTTGAATGTCAGAAAGTAACTGTTGAGCGTCGAGACATTGACTACAGAT
>Ga0314810_100042_pt1 | contig 15031 bp, 9 predicted proteins | sample STEome_8_FD_202331 | JGI IMG/M metagenome (GOLD analysis project Ga0314810, IMG submission 202331) | Metatranscriptome of soil surface biofilm microbial communities from soil inoculated with nitrogen-fixing consortium DG1, State College... ... | reverse complement strand
TGCGTTTAGCTGAATAATTAATACACTGTAGGGAGATATATAACCAGGAGATTAATTCTATGAAATTTGGTATTGATATGGGACACAATTGTCCTCCAGATACAGGAGCAACAGGCATTAAACAAGAAGATACTTTAACTAAAGCAGTTGGTACATATTTAATTCAAAAACTCAAAGCAGCAGGCCATACTGCTATTGATTGCACTCCTACTAGTGCTAGCAGTGTTACGGATTCTTTGAGACAAAGAGCTAATAAGGCAAATGCCAACAATGTTAATATTTTTGTTTCGATTCACTTCAATAAATTCAACACTCAAGCTAATGGCACAGAAATTTATGCCATTAGCAATGCATCACAAGGTATTGCTCAATCAGTTCTAAAAGAAATTGTGAAACTTGGTTTTTATAATAGAGGAGTGAAAAATACAGGTTTCTTTGTTTTGAAAAATACACAAATGCCAGCTATTTTAATTGAATGCTGTTTTTGTGATTCCCAAAAAGATATGGGTATCTTTGATGCCGAAAAAATGGCTGAAGCAATTAAAGATGGATTAATTGGTGAATCAGACGAAGTTCATGTTAAACATGATAAAAAATACCTTTTAGAAATTACAACAAAAACTGTTCTTAAACCTTCCACAGAACAGAGTTCAGATTTGCCAAAAGAATCTCTAGTTGATATCGAGCCAGGAGATTACCCAGTTTTAGACGTTCGTTTTGAAGAAAATCATTATTGGGTGAAGTGGCCTGATAAAAGTAAAGGAAATCGAGACGAACATTTTGTTTTTGCTGGATATAGCAAAGTTATAGAGAAATCTTAGGTATTTTCAAGTAAAAGAAGATTTCCATAGAAGAATGTTGACGGTTCGCAGTAGTAGTTTATCGCATTAGTTACGAGGGGTAAGCGTCCTTCTCTAACGAGACGCTACGCGAATGTGGTAGCCTGCGGCAAGCCGCTACACGTCTACGTTCTCTTAACTCAGCAAAATTAATGCGATAGACTACTACGCTATAACCCTACATATACTCATTTAAGTAGAACGATTTGAAAAAACCAAACTATGTAAATGAATGTAAAAAGCGTGGCATTTAGTTTGTAGTAAGGACTTTAGTCCTTACTACGAACCTTTAATTATTTACACCGTTCTACTTACATGAAAAACACTGTATCAAAATGCGTCTTCATCCGACTTTGAAGAGGAAAAACTATGTCATTATTAAATGATTTGGTGGATAATTACCTGCAAAAAGACTTGAAGTAAGTTCTGACTACAGTTGGCAATTTGATTTCGTGTTTAAACTTGGTGGGATTTTTTGGTCGAGTTCTGAATATGATGTAGATGCTACACGAGCCATGCTTCAATCTATTCGCAAGCACAAATTAGTCAAGCCAAAAGCAGTTTTTTTAAAGTTCCCAAGCTAATTACAGAGGGACTTTGTACATATTTGAGCGGTCACGTTCGCCATATTCATTTTGAAATTAATCCACCACTGAAAAGCTAATTCTGGGTGACAAAATTTGAGATTTGAGATTTTGGATTTTGATGTGGTGTCTAGGTAAACACTTATCCTGAGGGCTGACGTTGGGATGCGGGGAGGCGGAGAGTTTTTTTGATAAGTGATTAAGCAAAGATAATATTATTAGACCTTTTTGGGAAATCCTTACAATTTTTGCCCTGCATAAATCGATCGCACTTCACCGTTACGGCGAATAACTGCTTCTCCATTACTCACATCTACAAGTGTCCAACCACTAGAACCAATGGTTTCACCCATATTGATGCGGCGAGTCACGCCATCAATTTTAAACAAAGCAGCAGATTTATTGCCTAATTCTAGCAATCCTTCCAATGTACTACTGGGAGTCTCGGCGATCGCAGTTGGCAAATAAACTTGATGCTGGGTAATAGTTGGTTCTGATTCTGGTGCGAGTGCTGCACGTAATGGCACAACTGGTAATGCTGGTAGAGGCTTGGGTGTTTGGCCCACGCTAATGGGGGCAGTTTTTGTGGCCACAGCTTTGATGTCTGGGCGTACAGCAGCAGCTAACATGTTGACGGTGGCGGGTTTAGCAGCTTTTTGCACGGTATTTAAGGCAGTTTTCACAACATTAGGTTGAGAATTCTGTAATGCCGTTGCAACTTGTGGCAAAAGTGTGGGAGCGCCAGGAATCGCTGGTAGAGCATAGCGCATTGGGGGACGGAGGTAGATACGTTCCACAACCTTGCCAGGGTTAGGAATTGGTGATGTGTTGTTAGCTGCTAGTGGTGGTAGTGGTGGTAGATTATTACCTGGTAGCTGGTTGGCAACACCTATTTGATTAGCACTGGTTTGATTGTAAAATCCTGGTCTGACGTAGTTTTGATGATTTTTTACACCTTGCTTATCTATAACTGATAAAGCGCCGATCATGTAGTCAACTAACTCCGCCTCAATTTCTGGCTTTGTTGATGATTCTGAGGTCTGCTGCGCTACTACAACAGCTGATTCGGGCAATTTAGTATTTAAAAGATGGACAACGCCAGACTGTACCATGTAAATCATACTAGCGATGGCTACGCCCAATGTTGTGCCAACAATCAGCAGTCTGCCCAAAGCAGAACTCGATTTCTTGGGCTTTCTAGTAACTGGTTTTACGGTGGCGGTGTCAAACACAACGGTAGTCAATTGCTTGTGGTTGCCTTGAGTAACTGACTGTGCCGAACTATCGCCTGTGTTTGCGAAAATAACCTGCGGCATGGTAACTGTTTGTAGTGGGTTCCCTGTACCAGTTGCTACAACTGGAGAGAAGTCAGAGAAGCGGCTTTTGCCGATGTGAACTTCGGGAGAAACCCCGCCAACGGACTGGCTCGATTTTTTCTGACTACTTTGTCTAAAGGTTTGAGAAGCCAGATTACCACTAGCATCGAGAATATAGTCGATATCCGCAAAGAGTTCATCCATTAGCCCATCTGCATAGATTTCTATCGACCAAGGTTCGTTGGTGATTAAGTCTTCTGATGGTTCTGGAACTATGAGACCGGTGGTGGCTTGTTGTAACATAGACGCTCTGGGTTGTTGCTAGGACAGGGAAACGCCGCTCCTACTGCCTGTTAATCAAGATTTATCATCGAATAGCCAATTTCCCGTCTGATGAAGACGAGTTATTGAGCGGTGGTATTCAAATCAATTTCAATCTGGGGATTGTTAATGAGGGCAGTACTAAGACTTATGTCATCTATCATACCCATCTCCCTCTTTTCTACTATACTCGCCCTTTATAAAGTTTTTGTTAAATTAACGCTGAAAACTCTGACTGGCTCTTTGTTTTACGCAATTCCAGATATAATAACAAGGCGTTAATATCGGCTGGGTTGACACCACCTATACGTGCAGCCTGACCGAGTGTGAGTGGTTTGACGTGGGTTAATTTTTCTCGCGCTTCTTTGGAAAGAGTATCGATTTTTGTGTAATCCAAATCCGCAGGTAACTGACGGTGGGCTTGGCGGGTGATTTGGTCGATTTGATTTTGTTGCCTAGCGAGATATCCAGAATATTTAATGTCAATTTCTGCGCCTTCTTTCTCGGCGCGGTTGAGGTGGGGGTTTCCCAGTCCGAACCTGTCGAGGTCAATGTAATGGAATCCCGGACGCCGCAGCAGGTCATTTAAGGTAATGGAACCTTTGATTGCTTGCTGAGTATGAGATGCGATCGCCATACCAATTTCATCATGTTCTTTGATGCGGGTGTTATGTAACCGTGATTTTTCGGAGACTATGTGTGCTTGTTTTTGGGTAAATAAATCCCAACGGCGATGGTCAATTAAACCAATTTCCCGTCCCAAGGGTGTCAGGCGTTGGTCGGCGTTGTCAGAACGCAAAATCAACCGATACTCTGACCTACTAGTAAGCATTCGGTAAGGTTCCCGCAGGTCTTTGGTACACAAGTCGTCAATTAATGTACCGATGTAACTTTGTTCGCGAGGAAAGACAATCATTTCCTGCGAATTCACAAATCGAGCTGCATTAATTCCCGCCACAAGACCTTGAGCTGCGGCTTCTTCATAGCCTGTGGTGCCGTTAATTTGCCCAGCACAAAACAGTCCTGCTATCTTCTTAGTCATCAGTGTGGGATAACACTGAGTAGCAGGTAAATAATCATATTCCACAGCATAAGCCGGACGCAGCATCACACATTTTTCCAAACCGGGGAGACTCCGCAACATTTGGAGTTGCAAATTTTCTGGTAACCCTGTGGAAAATCCTTGAATGTAAAGTTCGGGTATATCTCGTCCTTCTGGCTCAATAAAGATTTGATGGCTTTCCTTATCAGTAAAACGCACAATCTTATCTTCAATACTCGGACAATAACGCGGCCCTTTGGCTTCCACCCAACCACCATAAACTGGTGATAAGTGTAAATTTTCTTGTATTATGCGATGTGTTTCAGTAGTTGTACGGGTGATATAGCAAGGCATTTGTTCCCGTTCTACCCACACATCCGGGTCAAAGCTAAACCAGCGTACATCTTCATCCCCTGGCTGGATTTGCATTTTACTGTAATCCACCGATCGCTTGTCTACCCTAGCTGGGGTTCCTGTTTTGAGCCTACCGGTTTCAAATCCCAAGCGATTTAGGGTTTGCGTCAGTCCTTCTGCGGCAAATTCCCCAGCCCGTCCCGCCGCCATTGATTTGTTACCTACCCAAATTTTCCCACCCAAAAAGGTGCCAGTTGTCAAAATCACGGCTTTGCATTGGAACGCTACGCCAAAATAAGTTTCCACGCCGATGACTTCATCGTTAGCGCCCAACACTAAATCCACAGCCATACTTTCACGGATGGTGAGATTTTCTTGGTTTTCCACAATATTTTTCATCACCGCCGCATATTCGCGCTTGTCTGTTTGTGCGCGTAAAGCCCAAACAGCAGGCCCTCGTGAAGAGTTGAGGATGCGCTTTTGTAAGTAGGTGCGGTCTGCCATTTTGCCAATTTCCCCGCCAAGGGCGTCTACCTCATGGGTCAATTGGGATTTCGCCGGGCCACCCACCGCTGGGTTACAAGGTTGCCAAGCGATTTTATCCAAATTGAGCGTCAATAGCAAGGTACGACAACCGAGGCGGGCAGAAGCTAGAGCTGCTTCGCAACCGGAGTGACCTGCACCGACGACAATCACATCAAAAGCGTCTTGGAATTCAACAGAGTTGTGCATGGTCATACTTACAGGAACGACAAGCTGAAAGTTCTCTCCAATTTTAACCTTTCCAGTGATTTCATGGATGTAACTTGCTGATAAATAAGTTATCAAATTGACTATTACTCAATAACCAAGAGATTTCTATTTTTTACATATATTTTTCATCTTGTCAGTCATAAACGTAAGTTGATTTATGCAAGATGTATATTAAACAACTTGCCTGTATAGATAACTTGAAGATATGGCGACAGATACACACAGATTTAGTAGGGGCGCACAGCTGTGCGCCTCTAGCTGTGTAGATAATTTTGGGATAAATTATCTTTATAGTTACTATTTTTAAGTCATCAATACTGATTAGCATAAAAAAGCTATGAAAATGAATTGGTAAATATATTTAGGTAATTATTGAAAAATGAAGCCTCTCACTAACAAAAAGTTTTTGACGAAAAAAATTGTCAAAATTGTAACTTTCACCACCATAGTAGTTTTAATGATTTTTGCCCTAGTAGCTAGTAATGAGATTACGCACCATAAATTAGCTAGAACTACCCAACTAAACACATGTTTAAGCAGTGATTTAGTATCCTGTACAAATACTGCCAAAGATTTAACGCCAGAACCATTTATTCCCGACCAAAAATTAAACGAACAACAGCGTTTTTTATCGGCGATCGCCAGAAATTTATCGACGATTCCCCAGCCCAATACTTATGAATATACTTTGCTACGTACATACGGCTCGGTGTTTGTCAGTCCAGATGCAGCAATTAAATTACCACCAAAAGAGGTTTTTGCTAACGAACAAGAAACCCAAAGTTTTCAGACTACTTTGACAATGGGTCATGTTGATGGAACTAGAGATTGTTATTTACAAAAACCAGCAGCAGACGCCTTAAATCAAGCGCGGAAGCTAGAAAAAATTCCACTTAAATCTGGTTATGGTTCTGGAGATTGTACTCGCACTTTTAACACTAATTTAAGATTTTGGCACAAATACGCAAATAATCAAACTTTGGCAAGAGTTCAACAAGGCACAGAAACAAAAATTCTCGGTGTAGTTGCACCTCCTGGAACTTCACAACACCTCTGGGGATTGGCAATTGATTTACGCGTATCCAGCGAACAACAGAGAAAAGCCCTCAATGAAAATGGTTGGTTTCAAACTGTAGAAAACGATGTCCCACATTGGACTTATATAGGTTTATCCGAGGACAAGTTACCTTTGTTTGGTTTCAAAAATAAACTTGTCCGAGGTATTAGTTATTGGGTGACACCGCTTTAAGAATTATAGGTAATGCTAAGTTGGGAAAACTTAACTAAAGAGTTGCATTTTGCATTTTAATCAGGGATATAGCTATGACAAGCAAAATCGTCCATCAGCCACAAAGTCTTCTAATTAATTTTTTAAAAGAATTATTAAAAGCAACATACCAAAATCAGGAAATCTATTCGCTTTTACAGCAAAATTTAGACAAACTCAATCATGACTTTGCTTTACTATTGCGACAATGGGCTGTTGACCAGTTTAGCAATCAAACTACCACTAATTTAGCTAAAGTAGTTATAAAATTTAGTAAGCTTATTCAAGTATTTGAAAAAGGAAATTATGCTATTAATTTGGAAATCGCGATCGCTGGTTATGAATCAGTGATAAATTTTTTTACCCGCGACACTTTCCCAGAAGACTGGGACGCTATACAGCAAGATTTAGTAGCTGCATATCAACAACGTGAAAAAACTTTCAATAAAGTTATTGAAGAGTTAAAAAACACAACTGTTCAAACATCCTCTGAAATTCATGTATCAAATAAACAGTTACAGCAGGATTTACAAGAAGCAAAACAGCAAATTGATGATTTAGAACATACAAAGCAAGAAATTGATCATCTCAAAACCAACTTGGCCAGATTAGAACAGGTCAAAGACAATTCCATCACCCCAATTACTTTAGAACCTATATTTTCAGCAATTAAAAATATCAAAACATCCATCCAAAATTTTAATACGGTAATATTATACGATATTGAAAACTTGACCATGGGTAATAAAAATCCTAATTTTAAATTTTCTTTAACAAAAATTATCAAACAAATTAATGAAATAGAATTAGTTGATAAAATCGCTATCCAATGTGCTTATGCTGATTGGAGTAATAGTAATCTAAAAACTATAAAAAGTGACGTTCAAAAACTTGGTATTGAACCAATACAGATTTTTGGTTTTTCCTTTCAAAGAAATGCAGCAGATATTCAATTAACAATTGATGCAGTTGAATTAATTCACAGCCGACCATCGTTGCAAGTCTTTGTCATTGTATCTGGCGATGGGGCATTTGCCTCTTTAGCAAAAAAGTTACATGAGTATGGAAAAACAGTAATTGGATGTGCTTATAAAAACCAAACCAACAAAGTACTTGCTGCTGTTTGTGATTATTTTATTTCAATACCTGAACCAGAAGTAGAAACTGTGAACCAGAATATCAATCGGGTTAAGCCAATAATTAGTAGCAAGATATGATTGTGACAATTTTTTCCTTGGTCGATAATTTATTACAATAAAATAATCACACACGCGACCTCTGGAGTTCTGGCAGTGGGTTTATTTGATGATTTGAGTCGGTTTCTAGAAAACCGTTTAGAAGAATTCTTGCGTAACAATCCACATTTGGAGTTAGAGGCGCTGCTAGAACAGCTGCGTGAGCAAGAGGAAGATACATTAAAGCTGATTGCAGATTTACAATTACAAGAGAAGCGATCGCAAGACGATATTCTAGCTACAGCTCAAGAAATCCAGCGTTGGCACATCCGGGTTCAAAAAGCCAAAGACGCTGGGAGACAAGATTTGGTGACTGCGGCCAGCGAACGAGAAGCAGCCTTGTTGCGAGAAGGAAATCAGCGCTGGGGACACATGCAAGGGCTGAAAGAACGCATCAACCAATCCCAAGAATTACTGCGGAAAATCCAACAGCGACGACAAGAGGTACAAGCCAAAGCCGCCGAAGCACAAACAGTCCGCGCCAAAGCCCAAACTCAGCAACGCCTGGAAACTAATGCCTGGTGGAATCAAACTAGCAGTTCTTCTAGTAATTTTGACGATTTAGAAGAAAAGTTCCGCCGTTGGGAAACACAAGACGAATTAGAGCAAATGAAGCGGAATATGGGAAAATAATCCCAAATCATACTACATTCAGGATGAAACTAAGCTGTTCTGTATTTCAGGGACTTCCCAGTAAAAAAATATTCCACAGAAGACCGTTGACCGTTGACCGTTGACAGTCAACGACCCCAAGGGGAATAATTTATTTTTTGGAGTTACCTAAGTTGTGCATTGACTCGATTAGATTGCTGACCGTTGACAGTTAACGATTAACAGTCAACAACTACACTAGTGTAGTTTGGGACTTCCAAGTAAAAAAAATATTCCATAGAATACTGTTAACTGTTGACTGTTGACTGTCAACGGTCAATGGTCAACGACCTGAATTATAAATAATCAAAATATGGAAAAAAATGGTGTCAGTGCTAGCCTTTCAACTGAAAACCTAACCTTTCGTCCAGGTGATACTCCTGCATCCTTTGAGGTGACTGTCAATAATGACAGCGATAGCTTTGTAAATTTTCAGATAGAAATTACCGCAGCGGGAGAAACTCGCAACCCAGGATATCGCTGGTATACACTGCAACCAGAAGTGGCAGCAGCAAAGCCACCGGGCAGTAGTACAATATTCCAAGTCTTCGTTTTCAATACGCCGATAGTAGGATTTGTTGGTACTGTTAATCTCATGGTGAAGATTTTTTCACCACAATTAGCACAACAATGCAGACTTGTGCTGCGCCTAAAAATTGAGCGAGACAATAGACCAACACATTTAAGTTTAGAATTACCTGTACGAGAGTTCCAAGTTTATCCCCGTAATTCTGTAGATATACCAGTCAGGATAAGGAACTTGAGTCAGCAACCAACAAATGTAGTGCTACGTTTTACAGGAGTCGATCCCTCTTGGCTGACTAACAGCGCAGAACGAAGGCTACCTGTAGAACCAGGTGGTTTAGCAGAAGTCACATTCCAATGTCAGCCTCCTTCTGTGGTTCAAGCGCCTAGTGAAAATTATCCTTTTGTGATTGAAGCTGTTAGTAATAATGGTTACCCAACCAGTATCCAAGGCAATGTTGAAGTTTTACCTGTGGGTTTTGTGGAATTTAGCGTCACACAAAAACAGCTAAAAATTCCTAGTAAAGCAGCATGGTTACCAGACTGGAAATCTCACACAGCTGCTTTTGAATTGCTATTTAAAAATGCTAGTAATTTAAATCAGCAACTAAATGTGCAAGTCCAAGGTAGAGACGAACGAAAATGTAGTTTTAAGAAGCTACCTGAAGTTGCTAATTTAAATTTAGGACAAACAACTAAAGTTATTCTTGAAGTCAAAACTAAACGCCCTTGGGTAGGAATAGGCAAAACTTTGTTGCTGGAGGCGAAATCAGAGTTATCCGACCAACGTTTAGGTAGTACAGACCCCGCCACCCAGACATTAGAAGTGCGGGTTTTGCCGATGATACCTCTGTGGTTACAATTAGCGGTCATTGCATTACTGACGGCACTGATAGCATGGATTTTACAACCAACGGGTGTTATGCATACGCGTTCTGTCAACTCAGTGCGTTTCAGTGGTATTGGTTTGTCTGTTGTCAGTGGTTCTGATGATTGTACATTAAGACTTTGGAGCATCGGTGCCCGTAGTTTAGACCCAGATGACAGAGTCACATATCGTGGACAGCCTGTAGCTTGCGATAAAGCCCAACAGCCAAAAGGTTTAATGGCCATTACTGATGATGCTGTAGAAGTGTTGCGTTTTATGCCATTAGAAAATAACCGTGTTGCAGTTGGTTTAGATAATGGTGTAATTGAACTCAGGGATGTACCCTCAGGTGATAAAATTAGCGAACTTCAAGACCTCAAAGATCCCAAAGCAAAAGGCGATCGCGTTTTTGATTTAGCTTTTACTTCCAATTCCCTTAATTTATTTAGTGGTTATGGCAGTGGTAAAGTGAGATTATGGTCAAGACCAGCACCAAATACTAATTTTCTCCCAGAACCGCAAGCGATCGACATCCAAACTCAATTAAAATTATCAGGTTTCCAAGTCCGCGCCTTAACTCTGAGTCCAGATGCCACAACTGTTGTAATTGCTGGAAACTATAAACGCTTCATATTATGGCGGTGGAATCCAAATCAAACTAATAAGCAATTTCCAGGTTTATCAGTGCAAAGTCTGGAAAAATTAGATCCAGGAGTAGGGCGTGAAGACTATATTTGGGCACTGGCTTTTGTGCCTAATTCCACAGAAAAAATCCTCGCCACCTCTGATTCTGCGGGATATATTACAATTTGGAATTTAAATCGCTGCCAAATTTCTAAAAATGCCAATCCCCAGGTGCAAGTAAATGAACTTAATTGTCAACCACTAGACCGCTGGTCAGCCTCAAAAACATCTGTGCGTAGTCTGGCATTTAGTGAAGATGGTAATCTGCTAGTAAGTGGTGGCGATGATGGACGAGTAGTTGTTTGGTATTTAACCCCCGAACATCTACTAGACAAAACAAAAGCAGCAGAAGGTGAAACAATTTATCAAACCTCTAAAAAAATCAATAGTATCGACTTGAAAACTAATCAAGGAACCATGATTGTGAGTGGTAGTGAAGATTTTCAGGTCAAACTACACCGCATCAAATAAGGAAGTCGAGACATGCAAGGTAAATTCAATCCATTACAAATTTATATTAATCCACCAGACATTCAATTTGGAATGCCAGGAGATACCATTGTTCTTTATGTAATTGTTAGCAATCAGGGAGATAAAAGTGCTGTTATTGACTTATATTTTGCTTTTGATGAGGAATTTCAAAATTTAACAGGGTGGTCTACTTCTCCTAGAGAAAGCTTAGCGTTAGATCCTGGGCAAAATAGCAACGAAGTAATATTTGAAATTCAAATTGCCCCTGATGCCTTCGTCGGCACTTACGACTACACCTTAGTGGTAGACTCTCCTCTGCATTATCCCCAAGATACTCCCATTAGCTTCCCAAATAAAATTAAGGTTCTACAAAAAGAACAAACCGCAATTCGACTCAACGACCCGACATTTTTTATTAGACCTAACACCAACCCCAACAAACAATTAATTTTCAATTTTAGTGAACCTTTACAAGTGGAGGTGATAGTTGACAATCGTTCTCCTCGTGTAGACCGTTTCCGGTTGACTTGTCCAGATTTAGATGATGACTGGTTCACCATTAATTATCCCGCCACTGGATTCGAGGGACAAGGACTAGTCTCTGATGTCACAGCACTGGAACTCAACCCTGGTAATCAAGGTCAAATATTCTTAAAATTTCATCCACCCGCGGATACTCTGGCGGGAAATTATTCTCCAACTATCCGCTTGTATTCGGAAAACTCTCCAGACTTAGTGCTGCTAGATTTGGTCTACATCCAAATTCCGACAAATTACCGCTTGGATATAGAACTTAACACTATTTTGGCACAAGTTAGCCGTAGCCTTGGTAAGTATGAATTGTCACTAGTTAACCGGGGTAACATTGTCCGCGAATTAATATTGAGCTTGAAAAATCGCGATGAAGAAGAACTGTATACTTACACTTTCGAGCCTACTGATGTGAGATTATTACCAAGTAGAAGTGCGATCGCTAATTTGATGGTCAAACCTCGACCTTGGTGGCGACGACCGTGGTTTGGTACAGGACTAACTGTCAACTTTCAAGTTGATATTAAAGACCAACACAGTTTACCTTTACCAAACACATTTCCCCAAGGAACATTGGTATGGAAACCTCGTCCTTGGTGGCAATTTCTACTGTTGATTTTAGCAATTTTGGGCTTGTTGGCAGGAATAGGATTTATTATTTGGCGCATTTTAAACCCCGAACCTTTAAGATTAGCATCTTTCGATGCTACTAACTCTCGAATTACTGAAGGCGATGAAGTAGCCTTAAACTGGAAAATTCAACAATATAAACAGCTACAAAAGTTGATTATCGCAACCAAAGGTTCCCAATCCATCGAACCTATTACTTATGATTTTAGCAATGGTATTCCGGAATCGCTAGGTAAAGGAGCCGCCGATCGCATACCTCCTTGTCAGGTGCAAGAAAAACAAGAACTCATTTGTAGCAATGTCAAAACTGGAGTCAAAACCAGAGGAAATTATACTTTTGAATTACAAGCTGTTTATCGCAAAAAAATACAATTATTTTCTAACAAAGAACAACTAGTAAGTAAAACCACTCAAGTAGAAATAGCTGAAAAACCAATTGCTCAAGTAATAGACTTTAAAGCAGATAAAACACAATACACCAAAGGTCAAAATATTCTTTTAAATTGGACAATAGAGCGTCCATTATTGCTAGGACAAATTCAAATTATTGGCAGTGGAGATGATGGTACTTCATATAGCGAACCCATTATTTATAAATTTAATGAAGGTAATATCACTGACCCAAAACTGCAAAAATTATGCACGCAACAAAATCAACAACTGCAATGTAAAAATATTCCCCTAACAGCATCTAAAGCTGGAAATTTTGCCTTTGAAATCAAAGCTTTTCCTAATAATGGCAGCCAAAAAATTGATGTTAAGAAGACTGAATCTAAAATTGCAATATTACCAAAACCATTTAAAATTGTCTCTTTCACAATCAACAATAGCGAACAACCAAATGTAGTTCTTAACGAAGGAACAACAGCCACTCTCAACTGGAGAGTAGAGGGAGAAAATATTCAAGTTAAACTTCTGCCATACGGCAATGATGTTTCAGCAGTTGGTTCCATTAAACTACCAGTCAATCTAGCTTTTCCACTTCAAATTGCTCTGCAAGTTAATGATATATCTGGTAAGCAACAATCCCAGCAGCGAGGATTTGCCATCACCGTACTCAAAAAAGTAGAGCCTACTCCTACACCTTCCATTACCCCACTTCCAAATACTCTTCCACCCAGTAACCCATTTAAGAGTCCTTTTCCTTAGCTGATTCAAAAATGCCAAATTATAGATGGACTGGGAATAAGTAAGGGGATTAAAGTTTTAATGGGGGTTAAAATTTTTACCCGCCACCATACAAGAATAGACAATGGAGAATTAATTAATGAAGTCTGTTACACGCAAAATTGGTAACGAAGGATTCAGTCCAAAACTTGCTAAGACTTCTCAAGTTTCTCCACTCAAAATTGTAGCCATCGGAGCCTCCACAGGCGGCCCCCAGGCATTGCACGCGATTCTTCAGCAATTACCTGCAAACTTCCCTGCGCCGATCCTGTGCGTGCAGCATATCAGTGAAGGATTTTTGCAAGAGTTGGTGAATTGGTTAGCAGCAGAATGCTCTATTCACATAACCATCGCCCAGCCTGGAGACTTTCCCCAACCGGGGACTGTTTACTTTGCCCCGGAGCAAAAACACCTGCAACTCGATGTTTTAGGACGATTTCTCACTACCAGCACACCTGCGGTTTCTAGTCATCGTCCTTCCATAACCGTGCTATTTCAAGCCGTTGCTGGCTGCTATGGCCCATCCACTGTTGGCATTCTGCTGAGTGGTATGGGACGGGATGGTGCAGAAGGACTGCAAGCGATCGCCCAAGCTGGAGGTGTTACCATTGCTCAAAATGAGCAAACCTGCGTTGTATTTGGGATGCCGAAGGAAGCCATCGCTCTGGGAGCCGCCCAATACATTTTGCCAATTCACGAGATTGCTCCAATGCTTTTGTATCGAATGTTAACAGTCGTTATTGATGACTGTTGACTGTTGACTGTGAACCCTCAACAGTAACAATAGCACCTTTTTTTACTCACAAATTCCCTTAACCCTCTTCCTTCCCTTCAATTAATTTTGTTCCTTCTCCACTCGAACCATATAGCTCCACAAATCTTTTAAAAAGCAACCCCGTTTCGTGATTGGAAATTCGATTTGAGTGAAGTAAACGCTCTATGTTCCTTTCAGCTAGAGCTTTTAAATATGGCAAGTCTTCAAAGAGTGTCAAACAAGAAGCAAAATGTAAGATTATTTGCAATAATGGCTTTGGCCATTCTAAATCGCTATAAATATCTATAAACAAATGATGTTCGGAATCGCTCAGGGGAAAGACATTAAAAATCACAATTATTCGTTTGTTATTGTAGACTGGAATACTCAGTTCAACAGTATATGGAGTATGCAATATTAAATCTACTTCTACAATTGGCTGTCGCCAAATTCTCAAAGGATTAGCTGGCGAATCTAATATTGTTTGAAATTTAATTATTCCACCAATACTTGTAGCTTGAAAGTGGCTGATATTTAAAATTTTCAGGTTATTTAAACTAAATTTATGAACTGTTTCTAAATGTTTGAGGCTCAATAAATGATAAATTTGGCAAACATAAGGAAAAGGTAAAATATACTCTTGGCTAATCATGTGTAGCCTTTTAATTTTTAACTTTTCTGCTTGGATGCGATATAGATATTCTTGATATTGGCTAGGGCTGAAATCATTACTATTAAAGCTTTCTTCTGGTTTGAGATATAACCAACTCAAAAAAAAGAAAGATGCTGTAAATAATTGAAAAACCTCTACAGTGGATACATAACCATCAGTAAATGCCGCTAAACTTCTGTCTGTTATCCCAAAAAGCCAAGACGGAATTCCAAAAAGCCAAATTCCACTTTTTATTTTATCTATCAAAATAGCAATATCAACTTCTAAAGATGGATTTTTAGATTGATTACTACTCATTTCTGATAAATGAGATTTTTCATTATTTTGATAATAATTATTAGGCATAATAAGATTGACTTGCTTGTT
>Ga0314810_100035_pt1 | contig 15887 bp, 13 predicted proteins | sample STEome_8_FD_202331 | JGI IMG/M metagenome (GOLD analysis project Ga0314810, IMG submission 202331) | Metatranscriptome of soil surface biofilm microbial communities from soil inoculated with nitrogen-fixing consortium DG1, State College... ... | reverse complement strand
CATGAAATATCAAGGATTAAAAATAAATGTTTTGTTTCCTACCTTAGTAGGAGAAGCAGAGTTTCCTGACTGTGAAGCCCTCAATCGTGATTTAGCAGCTTATGTTCGCAATCAAGAGCAAAACGGGCGAAATTACTCACAATTGACTTCAGTTAATAATGGCTGGCAATCCAGCTTAAATTTCTTAAATTCTGAATTTCCTGCTATTAAAACCCTTAAACATTTTATTAACGATCAAATCGAAATTTTTTTGAAAGAGTGGGGAAAAGTCAGTTTTAGCTCCTCTACTCCTTCAGCTTTTCAATACAACTATATAAGTTGGGCAGTGATTTTGAGACAAGGTGGTTTTCAACACGAACACATTCATACTAAAACTGACCTTGTTGGTATTTACTATGTGGAAGTTCCCACAGCCCCCTCTACTAAAACATCTGGTAACTTAACTCTTGTTGATCCCCGCAGTGGACGAGTTACTTCTCGCTCTAATTGGGAAACTGCCCACTATTCTATTTCCCCAAAACCCGGTAAATTTCTTTTATTTCCAAGTTTCTTACCCCATAGAGTTAATCAAGTAGAAACTGCGGGCGAACGTATATCAATCAACCTAGACGTTACCTTGCGCCCTTATTCTTCTGGAAATTCTGACAAAATTTAAATCAAGAATTCAGAATTCAGAATTCAGAATACTCTACCAATAAAGCAAAAATTCACCAGCGTCAGTTGTCGGCAAACACTCGTCAGCACTCCCTATTTCCTAATAGTTATCCTCATCGATACTCCTAGATGAGGACGCAGTGATACCAGACCGCGTGGTTTTAAAATTTCGTTTGAGGCTGATTCAAAACTACACAAGCGCAGCATCGCCGCTAAAATAATTTGTAGCTGGCTAAAGACTAATTGCCCTGCTGGGCATTTACGTGTTCCCCCTCCAAACGGAAAGTAAGCGAACGCTTGCCGTGCTTGTGAGTTTTCTAATGCAAAGCGTTCTGGAATAAACTCTTTTGGTCGTTCCCATAGTTGGGTCTTTCGATGCATTGTGTAGGGTGATATGGAAATAATTGCTCCGGGCGGAATTGGTGTCTCTCCTATTCGGTCTGAATTAATTGCTTGCCTACCCAACATCCATGCCGGTGGATATAAACGCAACACTTCCATGACCACCAATCGCATATAAGATAATTTGGGAATATCTTTAACTGTGGGTTGGCGATCGCCAATAACGCGATCGACTTCACTATATACTTGCTCTAGTACTTCCTGGCATTGCACTAATTGATAAATTATCCAGCACAGTGCTGTTGCCATGCCATTGTAGCTATTCAACAATGTTCGGACGATGGTCGTTTTTAGTTGCTTTGATACCTCGGTATCAGGCGCTACTAACCCAGCACACTGCCCAATTCTTGCCGCTATTGCATTTTGCACTTCAATAGCTTCTTGATAGCTTTGTTTTATTGGTAGTAGTTCCGTGACTGAAAGATTTTGCGCCAAGTGTGATTGATTAACGCAGTACTCTTCTATAAAATTCGTTGCACTGACAAATGCTTCGCTCCAATCTTCAGCGTCTATGTTAAAAAGAATTTTGACATAGACAGCAAACATCATTTTTTTCGTTTCGATATCAATTTGAACAGGTGCTAGTTTCGAGGATTCTTGCCATTGCAAAATAGTTACTGTCCCCGCTTTTGCTAGTTCGCTGACTATGCCTTCAAATATTTCCGCTTGATTTCCAGAGGTTCTATTTAAATTCAGCAAAAACGCACCTGTTGGTCTATATTGTCCCACCAACTCCGCGTATTGATGATATGGATTTTTGTAGTTATTTTGATTTTTGGCCAGTACATATTCAGCGTGTTCTGGTCGATTTATCAGAAAAGCTGTTTTCCCATCTACCAAGTAAGGCACTATTTCTTCATTAGTCCGACTCAAATTTAAGTAAAACGTTGCATAGTCCTTTTTATCTTTTATCGTTCCTGGCGGAATTAACTCAAATACCCTGTTCATAGCAGTAATCTTTTTTTCTAGATTGTCTGCCTCCTCTAAAACGCTTTGTCTGTTATCTAAACACATAAATTTAACTTCAGTTAGTAGTTATGCAAATTCTCTATAAAGATGCGCTTAGCTCGACTTTATCCAAAATTAAAAACTTAGTTTTGTTATCTGGCAAAAACCTTGGCTTTTTGGCAAATACTTTTTCTATGTCACAGTTCATCGATGAAGTTAAAAAAGTAAAAACACCCTAACACAAAGGTTTCAACTTAGGCGATCGCGTTATAAAAAAAATAGTTATGAGATTAGCCAAAATTATCAGGTTCTCGTTGATATGGGGATTTAAACCTCACTTCAACGAGAACCAGTAATTTGAAAATTTGGTGGATATTTTAAGCCTTTAGTCCAATAAATGCTTCAGACAATCAAACAAAGAAAAATCTCTTTTGTCTTCTGCCTTTGTAGATAAAATAGGTCAACCAAATTAGTTAGTTGTGGGTCACAACTTTCCAATAGCAGACTCTTCTGACTTAAGATTCCATAATGGTGCAGGTTTAACTTACCATTGCTGGCGCAGTGTAGTTATAAGATGCTGCCGATTCTGGGGCAGTGTAGTTGTAGGACGCTGCGGATTCTGGCGCAGTGTAGTTATAAGATGCTGCGGATTCTGGTGCAGTGTAGTTATAAGATGCTGCTTCTGGCGCAGTGTAGTTATAAGATGCTGCGGATTCTGGTGCAGTGTAGTTATAAGATGCTGCTTCTGGTGCAGTGTAGTTATAAGATGCTGCGGATTCTGGTGCAGTGTAGTTATAAGATGCGGATTCTGGTGCAGTGTAGTTATAGGACGCTGCGGATTCTGGTGCAGTGTAGTTATAGGACGCTGCGGATTCTGGCGCAGTGTAATTGTAGGACGCTGCGGATTCTGGTGCAGTGTAGTTATAGGACGCTGCGGCTTCTGGTGCAGTGTAGTTATAGGACGCTGCGGATTCTGGTGCAGTGTAGTTATAGGACGCTGCGGCTTCTGGTGCAGTGTAGTTGTAGGACGCTGCGGATTCTGGTGCAGTGTAGTTATAAGATGCTGCTGTTTTTGCAGAACTTGTCCAATGAGATTGGCTACCTGCCAATTCTACATTCTCTGGAAGTTCTTCGTGGATTATATGTTTGCTCAGAACTTCTTCTGAAATACTGTAAAAATTTCCTTCCAAGTCTCGAAAAATCATAATAGTCTTCTTTTAACTGAAATTGTCCTCTATATGTTTTCAGAAGTTTAATAAAAACGCAAGGACAGTTAAGACAGTTAAGTAATTTTTAATAAAAATTTGTAGCTATTTTTTATTGATTGAGAATCAGATAATGTACTCACTAAGCCCAGTCGGTGTGAAAAAAACAAACTATATTAAAAAAACGTTAATTGAGCTTGGGCTAAAATCCTATTTCCGTCTACTTACCCTGGGGCAACGTTTACACGTAGCTTGCTTCTCTGAAAGAGTACTACCTTATCCTGACGATAAATATTCACTATGACCTACTTCATCACCATTAATGACCTGGCAGTTTGGTTAGTCCCTGATATTTTAACCAACTCTTGTCTAGCAAGATAGTTGAAGAATTAGAGAAATCTTTATGTTGTAAATTTAAATTGTCTATCTCTGGAAGACATTCATAATTTCTATTAATAATATGACATTGATAAAATTTTATTACCTTGGTAATTCTGTAACTAACAATAAATTTACACAAATATTTGTAAAAAAAATTAAATATTTGAACATCTGGTGTTAGAGCAACAGCCAAGGTGGTTAAGACAATATCATGTCGCCCTAATCACTTATCAAAAAAATTCTCCGCGTAAGAGCGTCCCCACGTCAGAGCGTCAGTCCTAATGATAAGTCTTTAACCGGACATGATATAAGTCCTGACTTGTACAGCCCAACGAGCAAACTCAACTTCAGCTTTTGCTTATCAACGAAGGTGCTGCTGAATCCTTTTGTCATGCGTTAGTCTAAACTCCAGTAGCAATGGATGAGTGAAATTATCAATAAATCCGAAAACTCTACAATGACACTTGTATAAATCTCGGTAACAATCTCAGTAAAATAGGATAGATAACAATAATGCCTGAAAGTAAATCAAAATTTCTCATTCCTGCTGTTGGTGCTGCTGTAGTGATAGTAGGAAGTATAGCGGCTTATACATTTTTAAAAGGCGGGCCATCAGGAAGTAGCTCAGATGCTCTAGGCAGTGCAAAAGTAGTACCTTCAACAGCGATGATGGCTACTTATATTACAACTGACCCTAAAGCCTGGGAAAAGTTACAGCAGTTTGGCACTCCAGAAGCACAAAAGTTAGTAGCTAAAAGTCTGGAAGATTTGAATAAGGAAATGTTCAGTGACAGTAACATTTCTTACGAAAAAGACATCAAGCCTTGGGCTGGCGGCGTGATGATTGCTCTTTTACCACCAAATCCTACCAAACCAGTACAGCTAAATTTGCCTCCTGGCGCACCTACCCCACCACCAAATGTACAGCCAGAGCCAAATATCTTGGTAGTAGTGGGAATCAAGGACAAAATCAGTGCTTTGAATTTTGCTAATAAATTGAAATCCGAAAAAGGCGTTAAATTTAAAGAATCTGACTACCAAGGTCAAAAAATTATTGAAACTACAGAAAATGGCAAAGCTACTTATAGCGTTGTTTTAGATAATAATCACTTAGTATTAGCTCCTGAAAAGCAAGCTGTAGAAAAAGCAATTGACACATTTAAAGGGCAATCTTCCTTTGCTAGTAAAGAAGGTGCAAGCAGTGTTTTCAAAGGAGTGGATGTCAAAAACAGCCTTGCTCAAATTTATGTACCAGACTATGCAGGTATGGTACAACAATTAGCAGCCGCAAATCCCCAGGCAACCCAGTTACCTCCACAAACCTTGGCACAACTAAAGCAGGTGAAATCTGTGGTGGCGGGTGTTGGTGTTGATGATGCAGGAGTGCGAGTCAAAGCGATCGCCAACTTAGATCCGCAACTAATTAAATATCAGTATCAATCAACTCCTGGAAACATAGTCGAGCAAATTCCTGCTGATACCTTCGCTTTAGTGAGTGGAAATGGCATCAGTCGTGGCTGGGAAACAGTGGTAGAACAGTCTAAAGATTCTCCAGAATTGAAGCAAGCCCTAGAACAAGTACGCGGACAATTGAAATTTGTCAATATTGACCTGGATAAAGATATTTTTGGCTGGATGAACGGTGAATTTGCCTTAGCTGCCATTCCTTCAAATCAAGGAGTATTGGCGAGTGTTGGTTTTGGAGGTGCTTTATTATTTGACACTAGCGATCGCAAAACAGCCGAAGCCACATTAACAAAATTAGATACTTTAGCCAAAACCCAAAAAATCAACATCGCCAACCGAAATATCGGTGGTAAAGATGTAACAGAATGGCAAATCCCCCAACAAGGAGCTTTATTAGCACATGGTTGGTTAGATCAAGACACAGTTTTTGTTGCCGTTGGTGGCCCTGTTGCTGACGCCATCGCCGATCGCAAAAGTGAATCACTCGACAAAAGCGAAGCTTTCAAAGCCGTTACTGCTTCCTTGCAAAAACCCAACAGCGGCTATTTCTACCTAGACATGGACAAAACTAAAACTTTACCCGTAATCAATAGTCTCATCTCTTCCGAAGCCAATACCATCCTCAGTTCCATTCGTGGCTTTGGTATCACCGCCACCAGCCCCGACAAATCCACCAGCGAATTAGAGATGCTGTTAGCTCTCAAACCTGCAAAATAGAGCATTGGAAGAGGACGCGGGGAGGGGGTGACGCTGGGACACGGAGAACAAGAAGACACGCAAAAAAAACTCTCCGTGTCTCCGTGTCCCCGCGTCCCCGTGTCCTCTTTTCACACTCCGACTTACAAAACTTGATTATTCCGAGCTTCCAATGTCTGATTGAGCCTATCCAATGCACCAGTCAGTCTTTCCTGAGCTGCAAGCTTAGGATCTGAGAGTGGAGATTCAATAACAGCATCCTCCTGTCTCTTCAATTTTTGTAAGGCGCGAATTCCTATAAATAAGATGAAAGCAATAATTAAAAAGTCCAGAATTGCACCAAAAAACTGACCAATGGCAATTCCTGGACTGATGGTGATGGTTCTCCAATCTTTACCGGTGACACTAATTAAGGGATTAATCAATGGCATAATCACATTCTCAACCAAGGAGGTAATTACCTTAGTAAAGGCAGTGCCAATGATTACGGCGATCGCCAAGTCAACTACACTACCTTTGAGGGCAAATTCTTGAAAATCTCTAAAAAAGCCACTTGCTCTTCTTCTTGCTCTTGCCATACTTGAGACTCGATAAGTTAGTCGTAGTCTTTTTTTATATGCCCCTGAAGCTTTTGCCCTCTCTGTGGAGATAGATTTTATTATTTGCCACGCCTCTGGGTAGGGTGTTGGGAATGGGGAGGTGGGGAGGCGGGGAGATGGGGGAGACAAGGGGAATAACTTGTCAGTCATCAGTCAACAGTCATCAATCAACCCTCCCCATCCCCAATGCCCCATGCCCCATTCCCTTTTTCATTTCATTTCATTTCTAGACTCGCGTTGAGCAAGTATGTCATAAGTAAAAGAGGCTGTTAAATGCAAACTGATTTATGACTGCTGCTTTCAACACTAATGTTGGCTTCGCTTCCCGCTTGGTAAATGGCATACTGGCAATCCAACCTTTAGCTAATTTAGCCAAGCATCAAGCCAGACAAATGATGATTAAACGTGCCGAAAGAATTGGTGTACATTGGACGCAAGAAGTCGAAACACTACAGGCGCGTGATTGGAAATCCGATCTAGCTGAAGTTGAAAATCCCCAGATTTCTTACCCAGAATATTACCTGCGCCCATTCCATGCTTACGAAGGTGGAAATCTCAATTGGAAAGCTGCTTGGGAGCTAAAAGTTGCCGCTCGCACTGTTCACGCTGGAATTTGGCGGGATGCTGGAGCGCAAGGAGATGATAAACTGCGCCAAAGTTACCACGATATTCTCAAAGCGCAACTCCCCAATCAACCCCAAAATATTCTAGATTTAGCCTGCGGCGTGGGTTTGAGTACTTTTGCTCTGCAAGAACTTTATCCCCAAGCCCAAATCACAGGTTTGGATTTATCTCCTTACTTTTTAGCTGTTGCTCATTACAATGCTAGACAACGCCAAGCTAAAATTAATTGGCTTCACGCCCAAGCAGAATCCACTGGACTACCTAATGCTTCATTTGATTTAGTTTCGGTTTTCTTGATGTTTCATGAATTACCCCAGTCAGCAGCTCGACAAATTTTTGCTGAAGCTAGGAGAGTGTTGCGTCCTGGTGGTTACTTGGCAATCATGGATATGAATCCTAAATCTGAAGTGTACAAAAAAATGCCAGCCTACATTTTGACTTTGCTCAAAAGTACTGAACCATATTTAGATGAATATTTTGCTTTAGACATTGAGCAAGCTATCATTGAGGCGGGTTTCCAAACTCCTGTCATTGCTAACAATACCCCTCGTCACCGTACAATTATTGCCCAGGTGAGTGGTTGATTTATCTCTAGTTTTGTGGGCAGCAATACCACCCTTGCTGCTGCTAGGCTACTATTATTGTCGGATACCATTTGCCCCTCCTCTGCTCAAATTGCTGATCTTCTTTGTGTTTGGGGCAATATCCGGTATCTTGGCTCTGAGCCTGGAATGGATTTTTGAAAGTGTAGCTAACTCGGTTGTAAACTGGGATGGGGTTAAGCGATCGCTTCCAGGTATAGCCCTACGGCAGTTAATAGAAATAGGGCCAATCGAAGAAGGCTGCAAGTTGGCTGCCGTTGTTATCCCAATCTATCTACAACGCCAATATAGATTACATCTATCTAGCGTTCTTATCTTGACCATAGCCGTTGCCCTTGGATTCACTGCCGAAGAAAACTGGATTTATCTTTTCCACGGTACAGCATCAATTTTTGAACGTACTATTGGTACGCCAGTCCATGCTATGTTCTCTGCACCTTGGGGATATGCGCTAGGAATGTATATTTCCTCCAAGACTGGAAATCAAAACAAAAAGTTTATTTTTAGGGCTTGGCTAAATTCTGTCATTTGTCATGCCGTGGTTAATGTCCTATCTAGTGCTTGGGGTTACTCACTACCACTACGTTTTTTGAGTTATGGTTTCTTCCCCTTCCTCTTGTGGATGTTTTGGCGATTGGAACAATTACTGCGAAAAGTTCAACGCAAACCTCCCATTATCTTAATTTCAGGCTATACACCCCAACAGCGTTACTGGCAAAGAAGTTTAGTACTGTTCGCCCTTGTACTTGGTGGAAATGCGATTTTCGGGCTGTTTCTCTTAGCCAGAATTGTTAGTCCGTTAAATCCATCGACACTTTTAAGTTATGAAATACTTTGGTTTATACTTACTCGGATTTTGCTAAATCTGTTTTTCGGATTTTTAGCCTGGGGCATTTATCGGTATTTACGACGTATCGCCCGTCGTCGATATTTTTATTAAAATATGATTGAGAAAAATGCTAGGGGGCTTATATGCAAACAACTCCAGTGCGTTGGACAACTGCTGACCTAGAGTTCTTCTCTAATTGGGCATTGGGAGTAGTGAGTTAGGAGTTATTATTCTCCCCATCTCCCCATCTCCCCATCTCCCATGCCCCATACTAAACCTCTGCTAACACCAGTTCACTCACTGTTGCACTGATTGAATTTGCATCAGACTCAGTACAGTAGATTTCGCAGGAGTTATTGGGGCTTTCAAAGAGTTTAACTTTGTAAAGCTCAGATCCTAATTCTTGAATGGGCGATCGCAATATATTACTAATGTACAGCGCGATATTTTCACTGGTCGGTACAACTTCGGCAAAGTAAGGTATGTCTTCGTTGATGAAGGTGTGATCGAATAGTTCTACCACATCATTTTTGATAATCTGATTCAAACCACCCAAATCGACAATCATCCCAGTAGTTGAGTCAATCTCTCCTTTGACAGTAACTTCTAGGTAATAGTTGTGTCCGTGACCGTGGGGACGCGCACACTTACCATAAATCTGGGCGTTCTTTTCTTGACTGAGGTTGGGATCGGCTAGCCGATGGGCAGCGCTAAAGTAAGTACTCACGGTGAAATGAGTTTCAGTTCCGTTTTTGGCATAATCGGCCCAAAGTTCATGACTTTCAAACAGCCTAACTTTGTGTAATTCAACTCCCAATTTCTCGATGGGTGAAGTCAGTAAATGATGAATGTAAAGTGAAATATTTTCTGTAGTGGGAACAATTTCAGCGAAGTAAGGAATGTCTTTATTCAAGCACGAGTGATCTAATGGCTCCACCGCATAATCTTCCACTACTCGCTTTAGTGCATCCACATCTACAATCGCGCCAGTGCGTGGGTCGATTTTCCCTTTCACAGTGACTTCGAGATGATAGTTGTGTCCGTGAGTACGGGTGCATTTACCATATTTTTCCGGGCTAATATTAGGAGCTAACCTATGGGCAGCGCTAAAGTGAGTACTAATGGTGAGATAGGCTTCCATTCCCTCTCCCGTGTAATCTGCCCAAAGTTCAGAGTTTTCAAACAGCTGAACGCCGACTATAGGTAGGTGGGGTGCTAGGCGTTGCCAAATTACCCGTGCAATATTTTCAGTGGTAGGTAGAGTTTCTTGGAAATCTGTCCACACATCATTCAGATAAGAAAAGTCCAGTTGGTTGGTAACTTCTCGCTTGATGACATGTTTGACATCTGACAAATTTAACACCATACCATATTCGTCCACTTCTCCGCCCAAGGAAATCAATAAAACATAGTTATGCCCTTGTCCGGGAAATTTCGCTCTTACACCAAATTTCTCAATATTCTCAGCTTCACTCAGTTCTGGTAACCAATAACGATGACTTGCCGAAAACTGAGCGCGGCGATTAATAATGCATTTCATAAGTGTAGTGGCAATAAAACTTCAAAATTCTTAACCTTTCACTCTTTCCAGCATAGACTAATTTCTGTGTCATTAGTCATTGGTCATTAGTCATTAGTCATTAGTAAATACCCTATGCCCCATGCCCCATGCCCATTAACTTATTGATGCTTGTGCTTCACAGTGTAATCTCGAAGCTATGCGGAATAATTCTTGACCTGTGTGTAAATAACGTTCATCGTAGTTCAAAGGAAAATAACCTAACTCTTCGAGTCCATCTGCTAATTGATCCAGGCTGTAGTACAGGTGAGCCGCTGTTCTTGCCAGACTAGGGGGATTGGGGAGAGAACGAAAAGTCATTTGTGCCTGTTTCAAGTCCTGGCGACAGGTTTTTAAGTATTCCTGAAATTCATCTAACAACTCATCATCAAAAGGATCGGCAGCTAATTGTTCCATTTGTTCTTCTAGGGAATAAATAATGGTACAAAGTAAGCGATTTACCGGTTGATAAACTTTACGCAGCCATTCTTCGACTTCTTCATCAGCATCCCGTCCTGTTTTGCGTGTTGCCTGGTAATGTTTTTGCGCTGATGCTGTACGCTGTTGGCGATCGCTTTCTAATTTTGGAGATTTATTTTGCAGTTGTTGGTCATAATGACGGCGATTTTGGTTATCGCCTAAAACCTCATAAGCTGCATTGATGCGGATAATCTCTTCGCGATCGGCTGTTTCTTGATTGCTATCAGGATGAAATAACTTCACCAAGCGGCGATAAGCTTGCTTAATCTCCGCAAGGCTTGCATTTGGACTAACTTTGAGAGTTTCGTAATGGTTAGAAACGTGTTTAGAATTCACCATTAATTCAATGTATCGTTAGCTGACGCTAGCGGCTAACTTGGTCTCCAAGTCTTGGAACAACGGTGTACTTAGATACCTTTCTCCAAAACTAGGCTGAATCATCACAATTAAACGTCCTTGATTCTCTGGACGTTGAGCCACGCGAATTGCTGCACACAAAGCTGCACCACTGGAAATTCCAGATAGGAGGCCTTCTTCTTTTGCTAAACGCCGACTGTAAGCGATCGCTTCTTCATCGGTGACCGTCATCACTTCATCAATTAATTTCATTTTTAGCACTTGGGGAATAAACCCAGCGCCAATACCTTGAATTTTGTGCGGCCCTGGTCGTCCCCCAGATAAAACTGGGCTATTGGCGGGTTCAACAGCGATCGCTTTGGCACTTGGTTTGCGTGCTTTAATCACTTCTGCCACACCAGTGATCGTACCACCTGTACCCACTCCTGCCACAATTATATCTACTTGTCCATCAGTATCTTCCCAGATTTCAATAGCTGTAGTTTCCCGATGCACTTTTGCATTGGCTGGATTGCGGAACTGCTGCAACATATAGGTATTTGGCATACTATTAACTATCTGCTGCGCTCGGCTAATTGCTCCACTCATACCTTCCATTCCTGGTGTTAATTCCAGTTCTGCTCCAAAAGCCCGCAACATTGCCCGTCGCTCTCCGCTCATGGTCTCTGGCATAGTTAAAATTAAGCGATAACCCTTAGCTGCTGCTGCCATTGCCAAAGCGATTCCAGTATTTCCAGAGGTAGGTTCTACTAATACTGTCTTTCCAGGAGTAATCAGCCCCTCCTCCTCAGCAGCAGTAATCATACTTACCCCAATTCGGTCTTTAACTGATGCGGATGGGTTCATACTTTCCAGTTTCACCACAATTTCAGCAACACATCCTTCACTCTGGGGAATACGGTTTAACTGCACTAGAGGTGTACGGCCAACTATTTCTGTAATGTTACGAGCAATTCGCATAATTTATTCCTTAGTTATTTGTTATTGGGCATGGGGTATGGGGCATTGGGTATTGGTTATTTACTAATGACTAATGACCAATGACTAATGACTAGAAGTTTTTACGGCGGATTTTAAGTTTTTGAAGTACACAACCTCAGTCTGTTAGTCTCAGGTAAAGCCTGTTTTAGTTTCCAATTTTGGCTTGAAAAATTTTGCTGTAGTTTTAAACTTACAACTGATAACTTCTCTAGTATACTACGGCTATCAACTGGGGTTTATTGGTTGGTGGCATACAACAAAAAGCCCCGCCTCGTGGCGGGGACTAATTAAGTTAAATTATTATCAGATTGTCCCCACTCTAGAAGGTGAAGGTTGTTCTCAAAGTACCGATAATTGCATCGTCGTTGGCGCTATTTTGACCAGGAGAGGTCAACCAAATCACACCAGGAGTGATTGAGACATTATCTGATACCTGATACTTGTAGAAACCTTCAAAGTGATAAGGTACATCATTACCAACAAAGCCTGCTCGGTTACGAGCATAGGGTTCAGCACCAGCAAAAATACCTAATACGTTGCCTTTCTTACCGAAATCAGGTAAAGCTACTCCAACACCGTAGCTCCAAGCTTCAAAATCATCACCTACACCGAAGCCTGTGACATCATGGTAAGAAACGAAGCCACTAATTGATAGTTTGTCGCTTGGTCTAAAGGCAGCAGATACGCCGTAGGAGTTAGTTGAAGAGCCGTTTGCAAGACTCAGAGTATTAGCTTGTCCAGTACCTACTGACACTTCAGGGTCAGCTGCGGAACCAGAGTTAAACAAGAAACCACCTGCGGCATTATAACTGTGGACGTAGGTTGCAGCTAAAGCCACGCGATCGCCAAGACTAAAGTTCAACTGTCCTAAAGCAGCATAGTCGCCGTTGGTAAGACCTGCACTGATACCAGGATCGTTAGCTTCTGATGCCAAGTAACCTGCGGTGATTGAACTATTACCCAGGATACCCCCACCTTTACCCAATGGTAAATTCAGCGCTATACCTGCACCACCACCAATTCGATAGATGGGGCTTTCAGAGGCAAAGGAGGACAAGGCACCGTTACCACCATCGGTTTGATCGAAGAAGTAAGGGTTGTTAACTGCGGCATAGTGACTGTGTCGTCCGCCACTAGCTGCAAGGTAAACTTGGGCTGGGCCAATGGGAGCTTCATAGGTCAATCGATCTATTCTGACACTGTTGTTACCATCGCCAATACCAACTTGATAGGTTTGTGTGCCTTCAGCAGTGTTGATGGGGAAACCAGCATCATCAATTTGGGAAAACGCTTGTGCATTACCAGCAGCAAGACGGGTGTGCAGCACGTCTCTACCAGTGAAGCTGGTTTGTAAGTCTAAACGTACCCGGTCTTGGAACACTGTGTTGTTTGCATCACCAGTGTTACCGCCAAAAATATCACTAACTGCAAAAACAGCTTCACCGACTAATTTGGTGGTAGTCGAGAATTGATTGGCTTCTAATTCAGCGGTGCGTGCTTCTAAAGCATCTACACGACCGCGTAGAGTTGCCAATTCTGCGGAAAATTCTTCTTGTAACCGCTGTAAGGTTGCTAAATCTTGTTTGGTTACCAAGTCAGCTGTTGCTGTAGCAATTAATTCGTTGACTCTATCCAAACAGGCATTTAAACCAGCGGCAAATTCATAACGGGTCAAAGCACGGTTACCGCGATAAGTGGCATTTGGATAACCTGCTATACAACCATAGCGCTCAACCAAGGACTGCAATGCTTGGAATGCCCAATCAGTAGGCTGTACATCAGAAAATTGCGAAACTGATGTTACTTGGGATTGAGAGTTATTTTTGTTGCCTTCGTTACTATAGCGGTTAATCTGGTCTAAGGTTGTTTGAGCCAAGATTTCTGGCTGTTGGGCAACTTCAGTGACACTTGGTTGTTCGGCTGGTGATACTTCAGCGGTTGTATTTGGAGCCGCAATTGCTGTTGTTGAAACTAGTAATGTTGCTCCTAGAACTGCTGGACTAACCAACAGAGATTTCCATAAGAGATTAGACATCTTTTCTTTACTCCTCACACCTTGTATAGATAATTGGGTTTCTTGCACCTAATTCTTAAAAATGCGGCATCTCATTTTGAAACCTGTGGATGAGGCATGAATGCCCCTATTTACGATTTTAGTTTTCGCAAAGCTAATAAACGATTAACTTAGAGTTAAAATTTGATGTGATTAACTTATGCAAAAACATATCCTTATATCAAAATATTATAAAACATCAAATCAAGATGGCAAGATTAAAGCGATCGCCTTAATAACTGTCACACATTAGCCATCTATATATCCAAGTAGGGAGTAGGTTTTGAGGCTATGGCTAATCATAGCTTAGCTTCATTTTTCAAAGCTTTAGACACCAAGCAACTTCTGGGCACAAATTAGACGTTGCATCAAGCCTTGACAATCGAAAACAATACACCATCCACCACTCAATTATGCAAAATTAAGTCCGTCTAATATTTTTGGAACAAACGCAAAATTGAATATAAATTGCACCCATACATAAGTAGCTAAGGGAACTCCAACAAATAAACAACGGCTTTAGGTGGTTGGTTGTTGAGTGTTGAGTGTGAACCGTCAATGGTCAACAGTTAAAAGTAAGCTGATGCGCTTTTAAATTGCATAACTCAACTCGTTAGAAAGACGCTCTTACACGGAGACACAAAGATACAATTTGAATGACGATTAGCTTAGCAATGGAATTTTTTTACTTGTAAATCCCTAAAAATCAAAAGGATGAGAAATAGACATCGAATGTGGGGCATTAGTCATTTGTTGGTTGTAAATAACAAATGACGAATACCTGTTGGGGACTTCCAAGTAAAAAAAATTCCATAAAAGACTGTTAACTGTTGAGTGTGAAGCGTCAACAGTCAGCGGTCAACAACCTGAAACCGTTGTTTATTTTTTGAAATTCCCACAGCATATGCTCTATATGAATGTCAAAAAAATCAGTTACTGAATTTGGGAAATCACTCCAGCAAGATCGAAGTCATTCTGGGTTAATCCACCTGCATCATGTGTTGTAAGTGTAATCTTGACTTTGTTGTAAGAAATCTCTATGTCTGGATGATGTCCTGCCGATTCAGCAGGTTCAACAAGCTTGTTGACAAACTCAATTGCTTGGATGAAATCCCGAAATTTACGAGTCGTTTCCAATTTTGACCCTTCAACGGCCCAACCTGAAAGAACCTTTGCCTGTTCTTGAATTTCCGCTTCAGTTAGTAGTTGTGCCATATAGAAAAATTCCTAATTATTATATGTTGGTTACATCTTGGATATCATGAAACCAAACTTTTTTGATTCTGCACGCAGAGAGATGAAAGCTTGATACTTTATTAATTTAACTTTTGAAAAATTTTTCAGGTCTTGAGTTTACCTGCCCCAGGTCGACCATGCAACTTTTTAAAAGCAACTACTGAATAAAACAAAAATTACCTACAAAAAACTATCCGCTCTGATTGAGATCGGGTGATCTAAGTCAGAGCGGTCTAGCGGGTCTTCAGGTTGCAACCAGACTGCCGGAAGGAACTTCTAGCTGAGCCTAGCTACTTGGGCTAACTTAGTATCTCAAGATAACTAAGGCTAACTTTTAAAGAACAGCCCCGGCACACAGCCGGCTAACTGCAACCTGATGACCCATGCTTTTACTACTTTCTATCATGGGCATCACCTCCTTGTTGCCTAAGCGGTCTTAGTCTCAAAGGGACAGAGCTTTTCGCTCTGGGTTTATAACCTTCACCTAAGATAACACATAAATTTCAGGTATTAACTATAAATCAAAAAAAATCTCCCGCCTTTTCGCGGGAGATGGAGAAATATTGACACCTGCTCGGATTGAGCAAGGAGATTATTCAATCTTAGGTGGTGTCAATATAGAACCAACTACAACTGCGAATGTAGTTTTAGTTGGTTTTTCTAATTAGAGAGCGTTACCGCGAGGTAGAACTTCCTCAGGGAATACAAATTGTTCGTGGATCTGATCTTGAGGAGCCATCCAAGCGCGGATACCCTCGTTGAGCAAAATGTTTTTGGTATAGAAAGTTTCAAACTCTGGGTCTTCCGCTGCCCGT
>Ga0314810_100034_pt1 | contig 16051 bp, 14 predicted proteins | sample STEome_8_FD_202331 | JGI IMG/M metagenome (GOLD analysis project Ga0314810, IMG submission 202331) | Metatranscriptome of soil surface biofilm microbial communities from soil inoculated with nitrogen-fixing consortium DG1, State College... ... | reverse complement strand
GTTTATCGAAAAATTCCTCAACTAATTTTTATACTTTACATAACTACATATATATAGAATTTTTTAATCACATGATTTTTATATTTCTTATCTCTATCTAACTTCCTTGACTGTTAGACTTTTAAAGCGCAAGCAGATCGTAAAAAGCTGCAATACGCAATATCAGGGCATGGGAAATTAGATACTAAGTAAAAATGATGAATCAGAAATTACATATTTTGACACTCATCATTTTCGATAATTTATAGATACTCTAGTTTTGATGCTCCCAAACCGCACCAGGAGGATCGTCATGGAAATGAACATACAATTGCCAGGGATTAATTTAATCAGCTTAAAAGAAGCACCAATTCACATTTCTAGTCAAATTCAGCCTCATGGTGTTCTGTTGGTGTTGGAAGAGCCAGAGCTAAAAATCCTACAAGTTAGCAATAATACGTCAACAATTTTCGGAATTCCTCTGGAAAATATGTTGCAAAAAAAACTCGAAGATTTACTTGATTCGTTTCAAATAGAAAGAATTAAAGCAGGTTTATCTGAGGAAAATCTAGATTTTATTAATCCGACGAAGGTTTGGGTGAGAAAAAAAGGTGATGAATATGTAGTATTTGATGCAGTTTTTCACCGCAATCTAGAAGGATTTCTGATTCTAGAGTTAGAACCCGCCATTACTCAAGAAAATATTCCATTTTTAAGTTTTTATCATCTAGCTAGAGCTTCCATTAACCAACTGGAAAAAACAGCTAGCCTCCATGATTTTTGTCAAGTTATCGTTAAAGAAGTCCGGAAATTAACGGAATTTGACAGGGTAATGTTATATAAATTTGATGATGATGGTCATGGTTGTGTTGTTGCTGAAGACAAATTAGAAAATCTAGAACCATACTTAGGACTCCATTACCCAGAGTCGGATATTCCTAAACCAGCGAGAAAGTTATTTGCTTCCAATTCCATCAGAATTATTCCGGATGCTTATTCACAGCCAGTAAAACTTTTTCCGGTAAATAATCCCATTAGCGATCGCCCCATTAATTTAACTAACTCTATCCTCAGAAGTGCTGCTAGCTGTCACCTAGAATATTTACATAATATGGGTGTTGGTGCATCGCTGACTATCTCATTAATTAAAGACCAAAAACTCTGGGGACTAATTGCTTGTCATCATCAGTCACCAAAATATGTTTCCTACGAATTGCGTAAAGCTTGCGAATTTTTAGGACGAGTCATATTCACAGAAATTTCTGCTAGAGAAGAAACAGAAGATTACTATCACCGGATAAATTTGACACATATTCAATCATTGTTGATTGAATATATGTCCCAGGAAGAAAACTTTATTGATGGTTTAGTTAAAAATCCCCAAAGTCTTTTAGATTTAGCCAGCGCCCAAGGTGCAGCGGTATGTTTTGGTGGGAATTGCACGGTAGTTGGTGAAACTCCCAAAGAAGAAGAATTAAATTTTTTAGTGCAATGGCTGAAAAATAACGTTGAACAAGAAGTATTTTATACAGATTCTTTACCGCAGATTTATCCAGATGCCGAAACATTTAAAAATGTCGCCAGTGGCTTGTTAGCTATTCCCATCGCCAAACGCAATTACGTTTTGTGGTTCCGACCAGAAGTAATTCAAACTGTAAATTGGGGCGGCGATCCGAATAAGGCATTTGAAGTTAGCCAGTCAGAAGGAAATGTGCGTCTGTGTCCGCGCAAATCATTTGAACTGTGGAAAGAAACCGTTCGCTTAACTTCTTTACCTTGGAAAGAAGTAGAAATCAAAGCAGCATTGGAATTGCGAAAAGCAATTGTGAATATTGTGCTGCGTCAAGCCGACGAACTCGCCCAGTTAGCGCAAGATTTAGAACGTTCCAATGCCGAATTGAAAAAATTCGCCTACGTCGCATCCCATGACTTGCAAGAACCACTAAACCAAGTGGTGAATTACGTGCAATTGTTAGAAATGCGTTATCACGAAGAACTCGACGAAGATGCTCAGGAATTTATCAGCTATGCTGTACAGGGAGTAAGCCTGATGCAGACATTGATAGATGATGTGCTGGCATACTCGAAAGTTGATATGCAAGCGATCGCCTTTCAAATGACTGAGGTAGAAACAGCCTTAAATCGAGCTTTGGGCAATTTGCGTCAACGCATTCAGGAAACTGGGGCTACCATTACCCACGATCCCTTACCAATAGTCATGGCTGACAGCACCCAACTGATGCAGCTATTCCAGAACCTCATTGGTAACGCCATTAAATTCCACAGTAAAGAGCCACCACAAATTCATGTGGAAGCAGAAAGAATAGAAGATGCATGGTTATTCTCAGTGCGAGATAACGGAATTGGGATCGACCCCCAATTTAGCGATCGCATTTTCGTCATCTTTCAGCGGCTACATACGCGGGATGAATATACTGGTACAGGTATGGGTTTAGCAATATGTAAGAAGATTGTCGAATGCCATCGGGGACGGATCTGGGTAGAATCAGAACTGGGTAAAGGCGCAACCTTCTACTTTACGATTCCAGTTGGAGGACGCGAACTTGAGCGTAGAAACGGGAGAAAAACACAAAACCATCTTTTTGGTAGAGGACAATAAGGCAGATATTCGCTTAATTCAAGAAGCATTGAAAAATAGTTCAGTACCACACGAAGTGGTAACCGTCAGGGATGGCATAGATGCTATGGCTTATTTACGCCAAGAAGGGGAATATGCCAACGCACCACGCCCTGACTTAATCCTGCTGGATTTGAACTTGCCTAAAAAAGATGGTCGAGAAGTGCTGGCGGAAATTAAAACCGACCCAGTACTCAAACGTATTCCAGTTGTTGTGTTAACAACCTCAAAAAATGAAGATGATATTTATCACAGCTACGACTTACACGTGAATTGCTACATCACAAAATCCCGCAACCTCAACCAGCTATTCCAAATCGTCAAGAGTATTGAAGACTTTTGGCTTTGTACTGTGACGCTACCATCGGATTGAGGGGATTGGGGAGATGGGGGGATGGGGAGATGGGGAGATGGGGAGATGGGGGGACAAGGGGGACATAGGGCAGGGGAAAATAATAACTCAACAGTCATCAGTCAACAGTCATCAGTCAACAATCATCAGTCAACAATCATCAGCTAGCATTTTCCAGGGGACATACTCGAAGATTATGACTGGGAGCGATTTAGTCAAAATTTTATTAATTGAGGACAACCTGGCTTCTGCTAGGTTGTTACAAGAGTTTCTCATGCAAGCCCAGTCGCAAGAGTTTATTTTGGTTCATGTAAAGCGATTGGCAGAAGCATTGGAGGAATTAGGTCAGAGTAATTATGATGTTATTTTGTTAGATTTAACTTTACCTGACAGTCAAGGATTATCATCTCTGCCTCCTCTGATTGGTCAAGCCCCAAGTGTACCGATTGTTGTCCTCACTAATACCAATGACGAACAACTGGCAATTGAAGCAGTACGCCAAGGGGCACAAGATTATTTAGTCAAGCGACAGGTAAATGTAGATGTGTTGGTGCGATCGCTACGTTATGCCATCGAGCGCAAACAGGTATTAGAATCTTTACGCACGGTGAATCAGACGCTACAAATCAGAGTTGAAGAACGAACTGCGGAACTGGTAAAAGCTAAACAAATCAATCAGTTCAAATCTGAATTTGTGTCGATGCTCTCCCATGACATCCGTAATCCCCTCAATACTATTCTCTTGGCTGCTGGGTTGCTAGAAACTCACGACGAAAGATTGACCAAGGAGAAAAAACTCAATCATTTGGAAATGATTCGCTTAGCAATCAAAAATATGGCGCAGCTATTAGATGAAGTTTCATTAATCGGTAGGGCTGATTCTGGAAAACTGCTGTGCGATTTAATTTCTCTGGATTTGGAAGCTTTTTGCCGTCAGATCGTTGATGAAGTTCAATTAACTGCTAGCCAGAAACATCTGGCTTTGGTGTTCGGTAGTTTTGGGCAATTAAACCAAGGGCTATGGGATGAAAGCCTGCTGCGCCACATTTTGGTTAATTTACTTAGCAATGCAATTAAGTATTCATTACCAGGCGGTATGGTTCGCTTTGAACTAATTGGCCAGGAAAAAGCAGTAATTTTCCGAGTTCAAGACTGGGGAATTGGTATTCCTGAAGAAAACCAAAAGCGACTGTTTGAGCCTTTCCATCGTGCAGATAATGTGGGAAGCATTCCTGGTACTGGTTTGGGGCTAGCGATCGTCAAAAAGTGTGTGGAAGCACACGGAGGCGGGATTATAGTCAATAGTCAAGTAGGAGTAGGTACAACTTTTACTGTCACCTTGCCTTTACTGGAAGTTTAGGATGTTATGGCAGGGAACAGGCAAAGAAAGCTTATTGCATCGGGGTTTTAGATTGTTCAGGATAAAAATTGTGAATTATTGTAACTAATAACTCGTTTCCCCTAGTTTTACCCGATTGTTATCTAATCTCAAAATATCAATTTATGGAAAACCACTTATACAGTAAGCCTTAAGTAGGGTAGGCAAGATAAGCGGCGGTATTTGCTAATTATAACTGTCTTGGCGTTAAGCTTTAGCCTAACGCACCCTACAAAAACTATATCAGGTACGTACTTAGATCCCCTAACCCCATCCTTAAGGAGGGGGTAGGGGGGATCTATGTTTTAGGCTTCAGTACGTAAGTCCTACGTATTTTTATTTATGGCAACAGCTAAGGTGGTTAAGACATTAACAGACTTTTCACCCAGTCCCTTGCTATGTAAACCAAAGTCTAAAGCAACTCCAAAAAATCAATTATTCCAGTTAATGCGTTGACTGTTAACTGTGAACCGTCAACAGTCAACAATTGGAAGTCTCTAAAAATACAAATCAAAACTATCAACCACATTATGTTCGGATAATTCATTATGATTACCATAGTCACTGTACCCTGCCTCTTAATTCTGTCTGCGATTAAGTGGTATTTTTTTATACTTATAGCTATTGTTCGGGCTAGAGTACGCCATCATCCAACTGGGGTTTTTGGGATGTGTAACACTTGAAGCGCAGCTTGGCAAATAAACCAATGGTCAAAGCTTTGTCGTCAAAGACTTTCAAGCCTGTTTCCCCAGTAATCCCACTATGATTTATTTTTTCTCTCTTGAGATTTATTTGATTTATCTTTACAAAAAGTTTAAGTCTGATTTTCGGAATTTCTAAATACGATTTGTAGGTTAACTTATCCCTAAAAAAGCAACAGCCTAAAAATACTGTAAAAAATATCACTATGCAAAAATACAAATTTTGCATAAAATAAAAAGCAAATAGTGATAAGTATTACAGAGAAAATAAAAATGAGCTTTTGCAATGTCTCTAGTGTTTTCTACTTAAATTTAGAGACTAAAGTTCAAATAAGCATAAAGGATCGAATATTTCCAGGGATATAAATTAGGTGAATTTACGCATATGTCTGACTATGACACGAAAAATAAACCAAAATATGCAGATGTAAATGCTGGTAAGTATTTAACAACATTCCAGCGAAAATTACTGGTAATGAATTTACAGAAAGATTTACCAGAATCTTACCGACAACGCATTGAAATTATGTTGTTGGCAGATGAGGGAAAAACTCAAACCCAGATTTGTCAAATTTTGGGATGTTGTCCAGCAACAGCAAGACATTGGACGCACATAGCGAAGACAGGAATGGCGCATCAATGGCAAGATTGCCCCATTGGTCGCCCGAAGGCAATAAACGACGAGTATTTGGAACGTTTGCAAGAACTGATGAGAAATAGTCCGCGAGATTATGGCTATTCTTTTCGGCGGTGGACAGCAAACTGGCTAGCGAAACATTTGGCAAAAGAATTTGGAATTGAGCTAAGCGATCGCCATCTGAAGCGACTGCTCAAACAAATGGGGTTATCCACAAGGCCAAAAGCCAACAGCACCGAAGTCAGCAACAACGAGCAGACTCAAGGTAACAAAATTTTGATTGGTGACCTCAAATCGGTAACTATTGCGGAGGATTCCGAATTATTACCTATTAACTTTGCAAAATTCGCAAAAGATTCAAATAATGGCGCACAACACATCCAATCAGTTGCTTTCTGTGCAACAACTCAACAATATTCTGGGACATTCTCTCTCTCAAGAAGAATTTGAACGATATCTTCCACAATTTCAAGAAAGTAACCCAAAAGTCGGCAAATTTTGGCAAGGAACTGATGTTGAGCCAGGTATATATATTGCCATCGCTGGTAAGGTACGATTACTCGATGGTGCTGACGAATTAATCGCTACTTTAGAACCGGGAGATTCATTCGGGGAATTTACCTTATTCCCAGATACGCAATTTCAGCCTTATGCAGCTAGAGCCTCAGTAAATTTACAATTGTGTTTTGTTCCTGGTGAGGTGCTGCGATCGTTGATGGCTAAGTATCCTCAAATTCGGGAGCATTTATGGGCGAGGGCACTAGCTCGCAATCCCCAGCAGATGGAATTAGGGAATGGTGGCGGCAAAGTTGAGACAAATACGCATCCTGAAACAGATATTTTCTCGCAACCAGCAGACATACCGCAGGGTAAGAAAATTAGCAAAGCTTATTTTCCTAATCCCACTCAGCGAGTCGGGCATTTATGGCAACGAGTCACACGACGGTATCCGTTTTTTGCCCAACAAAGTGCATCTGACTGCGGCGCAGCTTGTTTGGTGATGGTGTCTCGCTATTGGGGGAAACGCTTTAGCGTCAATCGCTTGCGAGATATCGCCAATGTTGACCGCAACGGCGCATCTTTGCGCGGGTTATTGGTGGCGGCGGAAAGTTTGGGCTTTGCTACACGACCTGTAAAAGCTGGTTTGAAGCAACTAGCAAAGCAAAGTTTACCAGCGATCGTTCACTGGGAAGGCAAGCATTACATTGTTGTCTACGAAATTACCGCTAAACATGTGATTGTAGCCGATCCGGCCATCGGTCAACGTACCCTGACTCACGCCGAATTTAAAGCCGACTGGACTGGTTACACCTTGTTGCTGCAACCCACAGCCATGCTCAAAGAAACTCAAGAAAGTTCTACGCCTTTTTGGCAGTTCTTTGAGTTAATGAAGCCTCATTCTTTGGTGATGCTGGAGGTGTTTGTTGCTTCAATATTTATTCAGATATTTGGACTGATTACCCCGTTATTTACCCAGTTAATTTTAGACCGCGTGGTGGTGCAGCGATCGGAACTCACCTTAACTGCGGTGGGTATAGGGTTGCTGATATTTAATCTTTTTCGGGTAGCAATGACAGGGTTGCGCCAATATCTCCTAGACCACACAGCCAATCGCATAGACTTAGCACTCATTGTTGGATTCATTCGCCATACTCTACGCCTACCCTTAAATTTCTTCGAGTCGCGTTATGTGGGAGATATTATCTCTCGCGTTCAAGAGAACCGCAAAATTCAACGCTTTCTTTCTGGTGAAGCATTATCAATCCTGCTTGATTTACTCACTGTTTTTATCTATGTGGGATTAATGTTTTGGTACAGCTGGAAAATGGCGTTGCTGTCATTGTTAATTATTCCACCTTTTGCTTTATTGGCTTTAATTGCCACACCTTTTTTACAAAAAATTTCACGAGAAATATTTAACGCTGTTGCCAAAGAAAGTAGTTATTTAATTGAAGCTCTAACAGGCGTTAAAACAGTCAAAGCAACGGCAGTAGAACAAACAGTGCGCTGGCATTGGGAAGAATTATTAAATAAAGAAGTAAAAACTAATTTTTCTGGACAAATTATTAACAATCGGTTACAAATTTTTAGTAACACAATTCATGCACTGATGACTACTGGCTTGCTGTGGTTTGGAGCATACCAAGTAATTCATAACCAATTAACCATTGGTCAACTAGTGGCATTTAACATGCTATTGGGTAATATAATATCGCCATTTCAACGCTTAACTGTCTTGTGGAATCAGTTCCAGGAAGTGGTGATTGCAATGGAACGTATTAATGATGTGTTAGATGCAGAACCAGAAGAAGATTTACACCAACAACCACGGCAAAATTTACCAAAAATTAAAGGTAATATTCGTTTCGATAAAGTGACATTTCGCTATCACTCAGACAGCGATATCAATATATTAGAAAATCTCAGCTTTGAAATTAAACCAGGGCAAATGGTGGCGCTGGTGGGACGTAGTGGTTCCGGAAAAACTACCATTTCTAAGTTGGTTTTAGGATTGTATCCTCCCACAGACGGCAAAATTTTGATTGATGGCCAAGATATTACTAGTATTTCCTTAAGTTCCTTACGTCAACAAGTGGGGGTAGTTGACCAAGATACATTTTTGTTTGGCGGTACAATTCGAGAAAATATTAGTTTAGGACATCCTGGATCTAATTTAGAAGAAGTAATCCAGGCAGCAAAACTAGCCGGTGCTGATGAATTTATTAAAAAATTACCAATGGGATATGAAACCCAAATTGGTGAAGGAGGAGGATTATTATCTGGGGGACAAAGGCAAAGGATAGCTATTGCTAGGGCTTTATTAGGTAATCCTCAACTATTAGTTTTAGATGAAGCAACCTCTCATCTAGATACGGAATCAGAAAGAATTATTCAGCAAAATTTTAATACAATTCTCAGAGGAAGAACCACTTTAGTAATTGCTCATCGTCTTTCTACAATCCGCAATGCCGATTTAATTTTAGTCTTAGACAGAGGTGTGTTAATTGAAAGCGGAAATCATGAAGAATTGATGGCGAAGCGGGGGCATTATTTTTATCTCAATCAACAGCAGTTACAGGTGGCGGTATGAACTCTCAAAACAGAAATTTTATTGTTAATTAATGGTTCATAAATTATCCACCTTAAAAAATATCTCTCCAAAATAATTATGCCCAATACTATATTAAATGGACGAGTAAGCAACTCAGTACCAGAAGAAATATTTGAACAAGAAATTTTAGAGCCACAAATTCCAGAAAAAACCACTGATGATTGGTCTGAAATTACTAAGGAATCACTTGATAGCTTTCCCCAGATTTGGACAAGAGGGTTATTATATTTTTTAGTGATATTTGTGTCTATAATTTTACCTTGGTCAATGCTATTTAAGGTCGATGAAACTGGCACAGCTAGAGGACGAACTGAGCCTAAAGAAAAAACAATTAAACTGGATTCTGCTGTGGCTGGAACTGTTGCCGAAATTCGAGTTAAGGAAGGTGATACAGTAAAGCCTGGTCAGACTTTACTGGTACTAGAATCAGAACTAGTAAAATCAGATTTGCAGCAGGCACAAGATAGATTAGAAGGACAATTCAATCGGCTGGCTCAGTTAAATGCATCTAAAAATCAATTGCTTGTGTCTTTAGCGACTCAACAACAACAAAACCAATCTCAACAGTTGGAAAAGCAAACCCAAATCGCTCAAGCAAGCCAAAATTTAGATGCTCTCAAAAATGCCTATGAATTGCAAAAAGAAGAAAAATTATCTCAAGTTAATCAAGCAAAGAAAACTCTGGAACATAGTCGAAATAATAGTAATTTAGCTGAAAGTAGTTTGAGAAGTAGTCAGCGAGAAGTTGAACGTTATAGCAAACTTAAACAAGAAGGAGTAGTTCCAGAAATTAATGTTGTAGAAAAGCAAGATATCGCTCAAGAAAAACAAAAATTATACGAACAAAGTAAGTCAGATATTGAACAAGCAAAATTAACTTTGGCAGAGCAACAAAGTAATTATGAGCGGAGTATCCGCCAAATTAATGCAGATATTGAACAGGCTAAATTGCGATTAAAAGAACAAGAAAGAAGTTATGAAACTTTGACTCGTTCTGGCCAACTAGCTGTGTTAAAAATTGCAGAACAACAAAAAAGTTTAGAAACTGATATTACTTCATTACAAACCGACATTGCCCAAACTAAAAGACAAATTTTAGCATTGAGATTTCAGTTAAGCCAACGAGAAATTAGAGCTACCAGTAGTGGTATACTATTTCATCTGCCCATTGAAAAAGCTGGTTCTGTCGTGCAGCCTGGAACAATGGTGGCGGAAATTGCATCGCTGAATTCGCCTTTAATAATTCGTGCCCAAATGGCAACCACACAAAGTGGTTCTTTACAGACAGGATTACCTGTAAAACTCAAATTTGATGCTTATCCTTTTCAAGATTATGGGGTGATATCAGGGGAATTAATTAAAATTTCTCCCACTACTACAGAGATAGATACACCCAATGGAAAAGTAGCAGCTTATAACTTAGATATTGCCCTCAAACAGAATTGTATTCCCTCCGCAAATAAATGTATTCCGTTGCGTCCTGGAGATACCGCCACAGCGGAAGTGATTCTGCGCCAGCGGCGAATTATTGATTTTCTACTAGATCCATTTAAAAAGTTACAACAAGGAGAGGTTAAATTGTAAAACAATCTCAAATGATTGTTCTCTTGCTAAATTTAATTTTCTTATTTAGGAGCGTCTTATGTCACAACCTCTAACAATTACTTCCGAAGATATTCTCAATCAGGTAAAATTATCCTGCAAAATTCCTGAGATAATTGAAGATATTATCACTCTCCAAATTATCAAAGATGCTGTAGATAAAGCAGGTATCAAAGTCGAAACCGAAGAACTTCAGCAAACAGCAGACCAAATCAGATTAGCTCAAAAGCTGAATAATGCTGACGATACTTGGGCGTGGCTAGAAAAACATAGTTTATCTCTGGATAATTTTGAAGAATTAGTCCACAACACTGTCATCTCTGGAAAATTAGCGGCTCATCTGTTTGGTGATAAAGTCGAACAGTATTTCTTTGAACATCAACTAGATTATGCCACTGTCTTGATTTATGAAGTTATTTTAGATGATGAAGATTTATCTTTAGAACTGTTTTATGCCATCCAGGAAGGTGAAATTACTTTTTATGAGGTGGCTCACAAATACATTGAAGATAAAGAATTACGGCGGAAATTAGGTTATCGTGGGAAATTGTACCGTAAAGATTTGAAGCCAGAAATTTCTGCTGCGGTGTTTGCTGCTAAACCTCCTCAACTCCTCAAACCCATTGTAACTTCTAAGGGAATACATTTAATATTAGTTGAGGAAATCATTCAACCAGAGTTAGATAATAAGCTATCTCGTCAAATTCTGACAGATTTATTTACTGCTTGGTTAAATTCACAAATTGAAAAATTTGAATTTCTCCCTGTTTTTACTCCAGAAAAATAAGGGTTTTAGGGATTAATCAATTAATATGGTCGGTTTGCTAAAGTCTTTTTTACGAACCATAGAGACACGGAGAACGCAGAGAGAAGAGACAGAAATAAAAGAAAGGAAGAAAGACTGAACTCAACTGTATAGACTTATAAATCAATACGCTTGGGTTAAGTATTTCTTTCTTCTCTTTGCGTACTTTGCGGTTTGTTAAAAAAATTGACTTTGGCAAAGAGTTTTAGCTTTAACTGGACTGTATTGACTTATAAATAATAAAATATCCAATTAATTATTGTGGGCTGGCAATTTTGTCCAGTCCACAAAGTTAGATAATTTATTTGTTGAATTTTATTTTATAAATGACTTTTTAGAACTGGCATATTCATAAATAAATAGACCGATATTTACAGCTATTAGAACTAGAAAACCAGCTAATCCTGTAACACCAACTGTTAAATCGTTACCCCCTTTGATTGCTAAGATAGACAATCCTGCTGTGGCATTCAAAGTTCCATGTAAAATAGACGTAGCAATTACAGATTGGGATTTTAGTCTGATATAACTAAAAATTGGTGATAACAATAGAGTAAAAATTGTCATCATTAAAACACCTAAAAATGGGTGTTGAGGATAGTTATGTCCTTGGATAATTAAGGGGGCGTGCCATATACCCCAAATCAAACCGATAATAACTGAGGACTTCCAGAATCCTAGATGATTAAGTTCTTTTTGCAGCAACCCCCTCCAACCTAATTCTTCACCAAAGGCTGCAACAGCATTGATGGTTGTACCTGCTATTAAACCCTGTACTAAGCTAATCCAAATTAGGGGAATTGGCAAAGCTGCAATTTGAGTTTTTACCTGCTGCAATTTTTCTGGAGAAAGCACTGTTTCTAGTTGTGCAAATAGCCCTGCCATTTCTGGAGAATATTCAACTCCAGGAAAAAGTAAACTAACTCCAAAGGTAGTAAATGCTATAGTTGGTGCCAATAACCATGCTACTAAAAACCACCAATTGAATTTAAAAGAAATACCCAATGGTTTTTGCAATGGTTCGTGGTAAATTAACTTCTGGATAACTACAGTAACAATCATCGGAATAAACATATAAGCCGTAGTTACTATCAGCGAACCAGGTACGACCCATTTACCACCTAAGGCTAGGTAGAGAATCACTAACAAATAATTAAAGAAAAAAGTTAGCCCCAGAAAGAGCCAAACTTTTTTGAAATGTCTTTTCATAAATTCACCAATATACCTGAGTTTGAGGTACTGATGTCTAGATTGATGACGCATTGACATAGCTTGATGATTACATTGTATAGATATTATGTCTAAAATTTCCTGGATATTGAATATAAATATCCAGGAAATTTATGTGATTTTTAATTATTTTTTACTGTTGACAGACTATCAGCATCAGAATGGGTTTGACTCTTGATCCATGTTTGGAGAAGGAATTCTAATACTTGTTCTTTAACTTCTCTAAATTCATGGGAAAACCACTTTTCAATTTTGATAATGTGATAACCTAATTTGGTTTGAATTGGGCCAATCACATCACCATCTTTTGCTTCTGCAATGGCTTGTCCTAGTTCTGGCATGAGTTCTGAAACAAAACGAATACCTACAAAACCACCATTCTGTTTCGACTGCTTACCTTTTGAATATTGTAGTGCCAAACTGCAAAAAGCAGCTTTATCTTCTTGCAATGTTTTGACTATTTTTAACGCTTCTGTTAAATCGACTACGAGAATTTGGGATAAAGCAACGCGTTTAAAAATATAAGGATCGACTAGATATTGAGTATCTATAGTTGAGCCAAATAAACGTTCTTTTAACTTTTGTGTTAGCAGTGCCACTTTAATACTTTCAGACCATTCTTCTACTTTTAAGCGCTGCTGTGCTAGCCATGCCAAAGTTTCTGAAGCTGTTAATAATTTGTGGTCTTGGCGAAAGGTATCTCCTGCGGCTTGCAATTCTTCATCAGAAACTGTAATTTCTAGTTGTTCGCAGAGGCGCAAAATCAAGATTTCTTGTTCGGCATCAGCAGCAACAGCACCAATTTTATGTGAATGGCGGAGATGGTCTAATATTTGTTCGTTTGTTGCGAGTGAAATTTCTGGCAGTTTCAGTGTTGCTAAAAGGTTTTCGCCGCTAGATATTCTTGGTGTAGCTATATTTTCTGTCATGATTATTAACCTCTGTAAATTAATTTATCTGTAGGAATATTTTGGGATTGAAAACGATGACGATGTAAGTCACCATAAACATTGAGATACTCTATTTCTTCTGCGGTAAGTTTACCTTTTTGAATACCTGCGATCGCTGCATCTATATGTTCCCGTTTTTCTGAACCCATCAAGCAGACATCTACACAGTTTTGGCTCAAAGAATAGCGGTATAAATCGGGAACTGAAGGCACCCAACATTTTTCTGGCAAACCAGCAGGAGGATGCCACAGAGGCCCGTGCATTCCGGCAGACTTAAAGGTGACAATACCCGATCGCTGCGGATCTTCTGCTTGCAAATTGTTGAATACTGATTTTTGAGCAGTACGGTGAGCAACATTATGTCTCACCATCGCCACATCTATTAAAGAATTATTCAGCCATTTGTTAGCTAAATCTAAGTCGTGAAAGGAAGCACCAATATAACGAACAGCCCCCATTTTTTTCAGACGTTCGGAAACACCAAACATTCTTTCAACGATTCGTTCATAAATGCTACCAGCGCCTCTTAAATCGTTGGAACGGTCTAAGCATTTCTCAAACATTGGCTCATCAGTAGTGCCAATCCAACCCCAAAAGAAGACATCAATATAGTCCATTCTCAGGTCTACAAATTGGTCGATGATGGCTGCCATTGCCGCATCTGGATTTTTAATATAACTCACCGTTGCCAATACTACTTTTTCTCGCACTGATGAGCCACGACCACATAATTTCCGCAGTCCTTCAGACATGTGGCTGTAGAGATAGTGGTGCAAATCGCTAGAGTAAAAAAAGAAGTTAACTCCTTGGTCGAAGGCGTAAAGGGTATCTTCACTGGAGATTTTGCCCCCACCTCCCAATCCGAGAGCGCTAACAGTTAAATCAGTTCGTCCAAGTTTGCGGTAGAATGGCAAATCTGATTCCGGAAATTTATTGGTGAAATTAACTTCGTTGGAAGTTGCTACTTTTGGCGGCGCAAGATCGAGTATTTGCATTAGTTTAACGGTGTGTAGATGTCTTCAGAGTTGGCATTTAAATAAGAACGGTGTAATTCAATTCCCAGAAGAGAAAAGTTTTCGAAAATAGCTTTCATCCGTTCTTGCGGAGAGTTTTTTCCCTGTTGACTGGCTTGTAGCAATCCATTAGCAATAATTTGACAGCGATTAGTACCAAAACTTTCTTGGGCTGCAAATCTCTGGTTTGGTTCTTCTGCCAAACTTAGCCCTGGCATGAGTAATTTTGTGAATAATGGCACTTGTGGATTAAAGTGCGATCGCTTTTCTGTATAAACACTTTGTAAAATTAGTCGAACTGCTTCGTAGTAGCTTTTCTCAAAGTAAAGTACTGCTGAGTCATAGCGACCGTAGTCCGCAGGATTGTATAGTGCTTTAAATGTGAAAGGAATATTAATTTCGTTGAGTTGCTGCGTTAGACTACCCATAACTGCAACCGCACCATCCGGACTCAAATTAAAATAAATGCGTACAGTTTGTGGCTGCTGATTGGGATTGCCGATAGTTTGGGGGCCAGCATTACCAACTGCTAAATAAAATCCATTTTGCACTCGATTTTTAGGCAGCCGAATGGCAACTATGTCACCTACCACCGCAGATTGTTCGGCTGGTTGTAAGTGGTAATCGCGCTTAATATGTAAATTTAAACCGCCCTTGGTGACCATTAAGGTATCATCGTTGACTTGTTTCACCACAGACCAATTGGCGTCAAAGTAACCTTCACCAGTATTGTTGTTGTGTAAGCGATCGTAAAACGCCAAGTCTACCCCTAAGAAAGAGTTATTTTCTAAATCTTGGTGTAAATGCAGATTCGATGAATCTCCATCAAGCGCCAGAGTTGTTTGTAGAGAACCATTGTAATAAATTCCATAAAGAAAACTCCGTAACTGCAAATTCGAGTATCTATTTTGAACATCCTTAGACATTTTTCTGAAACGAACTATCACCTCCTCTGGCAAATTCAAAGGCTTATAATTTGGGTGACGAATGCAAAAATCAGACTCGATTTCTACATTATTAACGATGTCTTCTAAAGCATCCCACAGTCGTCGATCTGCTTGTGGTGATTGATTTTGGCTAATTTCTAATAATTCAGCAATCATTGATAATTTAGTTAATAAATAGACAGAATTTACTATTTTTTTAGGAGTAACAGTGCTGGATAGATCACTGTTACTCATGCTGAAAAAAGCTACTATATAACTTTGAATATTACAAAGTAATAGTGATTGTAATAGTAATAGTTATAGTTAGTGTAATTCCCAGCAATCCGCCGTTGACGTTATTTAATTCTTCAGCATTTAATTCATTGAGGAAGCTTTCAGAATCTTCAAATAGTTCGGAACCAGCGGGACTTAAGTCGTGCAATTTGATATTAGCCATGATGAGTTAATTTCCTAGTTGAATAAAGTGAATTGAACGATGAATTTATATCTTGTTAAGCAGCCTTAGCAAGAGTGACTGTAATCGTGATTGTAATCGTGATAGTGATTGATAACAATCCTCCATTAACGTGGGTTAATTCTTCAGTATTGAGTTCATTGAGAAAACTTTCAGAATCTTCAAATAATTCAGAACCAGCCGGACTTAGATCATGCAATTTGATATTAGCCATGATTAGTTAATCTCCTATTTGACTAACTTTAAATGAATG
>Ga0314810_100030_pt1 | contig 16768 bp, 13 predicted proteins | sample STEome_8_FD_202331 | JGI IMG/M metagenome (GOLD analysis project Ga0314810, IMG submission 202331) | Metatranscriptome of soil surface biofilm microbial communities from soil inoculated with nitrogen-fixing consortium DG1, State College... ... | reverse complement strand
TTTTATTATCAAAATAAAGGCTCAAATATTTGCTCTATCTACAGTTAAAAATTTTGTTCTTATTTTTATTTCTCCAGAGTAAATAAAATAAATTATTACCCTAAATAATATTTAATAATTCTGTCATTTTGTAAATACTTAAGATTATATGAAGTTAACAATTTCTGTTATCAACACATTTTAAGGTAAATCTAGCAAATATAATGCTAGTTACAGCTTAAGGTAGTGTTAAATGCCACAAAATAACGTCAGTTCAGGATTTGGTCGCAGTTCTTTGGTTCAATCCATCTTAGATATCTATTTAGCTGTTGAACAAACAGAACGTTGGAAACAAGCGGTTAAAACCGTAGGTCAGGAGAAGAAACTTGACTCCAACTGGATGCCGGTGATTCAAAATGTGAAGTCCATTGGAGGAGGAAAATACAGCGTACAGTTCATCAATAAGCAAAATCCAGATAACAACCCTCAGTGGATTGAAACTAACGATGCAACTTTTGATAACTTCAAAGTTTTTTTCAACGATCAAGCCAAGGATTTGGGGGCATTTTTTCAGGTTGATTCTGTAACTGGTACGGTTAGCACTCAAATAGAAGGCGGTACTGTATCTGCTGGGGTTGGGATTGGTTCTAATAAAGCGGATTTAGTCAAGGCGGTTGTTGAATGGGTTGCAAGCGGAGAATTATATGATAAATCTGGTAACCCAGACTTAGACACGGCAGTGGGAGTTCAGAGCTATTTGAACTTGGCACAATACGGACATGGTATAGCAACAGAAGCAGCTGAAGTCATAAGTGCGATTCGTCCTGCCCTGAGTAATGGGGGTGCTGTGGCTAGGGAAGTGTCCGAAAGCTTAGTCTCTACTGTGGTGAAAACTACTGCCACAGAAGGCTTGGGCATTGCGATGAACATTGTGAACGTTGTGTTAGATGGCATTGTGCTTGCCAATACTTCATCTAGTGTGGAACGTGCTTCAGTTACCACAACTTTGGTGTTTGATGTTGTAGGAACCGCCTCTTCTCTGCTGGCTCTGGGATTAGGGATTGCTGGAGCTTCCACAGCAGCTTCAATCTTGGGAGCGATCGCTCTACCAATTGCTGGTTTGGCAGCGGGAATCCCCACCCTAGTGGCACTGTACGCACAAAGAAGCGAAAATGCCAGGAAGGCAGCGGAACCCTTTGGCATCATAGCTGACGGCTATAAGGCCAATGCTGATGGCACAAGGGGTATGATCTACCAAGGTGCCGATCAATATCAAAAAATTCCTTCAGCCTTAAAACCCAAGGGAGGCGCAGTTATTACTGAAATCGACCTCGTTAACAAGAAGCTGAAATTTGGTAGCCAATATCTATATCAAGTTAATCCAGACCACAAAGGAGCTGGACACACCAAAGTTGATAACCGTGATAGTTTTTTTGCTGGGCCAGATATAGGTCGGGCAAGTGCTAAGGCCAAACAGCTACCGCGTCTCAGTATCAGGCAAGGATTGGGTTGTCCTGAGACGATGGATTTAAAGTATAGCGATGTTGAGGTAATTGTATTACCCAGAGATATCGAGATGACCTTTGACTATGAACACGCCATAGTAGCACCACTTTGGCAAGAGAAGGAAAGCAGCCCTGGCATCAATGCTCTGCGCCAGATAGAATCTCATCCTGATATTTACGAGAAGTTTTACTATGATTACTGGGCAACGTCAGACTACGCCATCAGTCAATTTTACCCAGAGTACAAAGCCACAACAGTGACGGTGAAGCTAGACAAAGCTAAGCGAAGCGTTGTTATTCCCCAAGTTGCTGACATCGAAAGGTCTAATTTAACTTATCGATTGCAAGGTAATGGTGGGACTTATATAGTAGCCTTGAGCGAGCAGGAAATTGATATTCGCATTCAAGCTTCAGACAATCCAGATGAACGCTGGATTTTTAATATCGATGCCATTGGATTGCGGACATATTCCACTTGGCTTCGTTACCCAGATTGTTGGACGGTTACTTTCCATGATGATGGTTTCACCATTGGACAAACAAGAACAGAAGATAAATCATTACAAATTACTGCCGCTCAACCACAGCGAGTGAAATTTGAGGGCAAAATGCCCAACTATGTTGTTTTATCTGACAATATTGGTCATATTTTTATTGTCAATCTCAAAGAACGCAACATGTCCTTGATGCTCAACATTACCAAAATACAACAAACCGACTCCAATAAGATCGGTAGCATGGACATGAACTCAGACAGCTTGTTATATCGTGCCTATGTTAGTTATCGATATCTGAAGCAGGCCGCTCAATCGGGTAATGCTAATGCTCAGGTGGAAACGGGGATTTTAAAATCAGTACCTTTAACAAATGCTGACAACATTGCCATCGTTTTTGAAGAGCCAGATTCCAGACTACACTATATGGGAATTTGCGATCTGAAGAACTTTGCTTTAGTTGCTCACTGCAAGGATCAGACTAGAGATAATCCACCTCAGATGATCACACAGATGCAGGTTGATAGGTATAGTGAGCTTTCTACAATGCGCGATCGCGATAAACCTGATAAATTAGCTTTCAAAGGAGTATTTGAGAACGTATGGACTGCCAATAACGAGATATTCTTTACCCAAAAAATTCCCCAGCAGGAGTCAGGAAAGAATAGCGTTATTCAATACTGTATGTACAGGGGCGAGGGCTTCTGTTTCATCGATGCCATTAATGCCAATGCAAAGCTGATGGATCAGATTTTAGCAGTACCACTTGGAGAGCTAAGAACGTCTAAAGTCGATCGCCTGTTAGACCAAGCAGGGTTGATTCTGCAAATGCAACCACGCCCTGAAGTTAACCGTGTTGACTACGTTTATGGCAAGGATACTTATACGATTGTTGGGCAAAACAGTCAGGGTGTAAGCTACCAAATCAAAGTACACAAGGATGCGGAACCCTCACTTTCCTGGGAACAGGGAGAAATTCAGTATCAGATTTTGTCAGGATACGCTTTGCAATTGACTGGAACTTCAGCGAATAACACAATCGCACTCACGCCTCTAAGTAATTACCCTAACCTGAAACGAGCAATTTTGTTCGGACAAGAAGGCACTGACACATACTATGTGGATCGAGCAATATTGCATTATCAAGCCATCTTTGTGTTGAATTATGCAAAGGATACCAATCAAGATGTCCTGAGACTGACAGGATTCAGAACAAGCGACTTCAGCTACACTCAACAGGGGGAAGACATTATTCTCACCCATAAACAAAGCGGAAACTGGCTCAATCTTGTCGGAGTGTCCAGCAGCAATCCAACGGCAAATCGTTATCAACACCTCCAGTTGCAGTTTGATGATGTTACCTTTGCAGTTACGGAAGTAGCCAGTCGTTTATCACTTGGAAATGCCGATGCTACCACTATCTTCATGAATTTGGAGGGTATTACCTTTGACAAGCAAGGAGATAACTTGGTTGTGTCGCAAAACAATAAAACCGATTCCATTGCTTACAGCAACTTCTACACAACCTACACTTCTCTGAATGGATTCCAAGTGAAGTTCCCTTCCACCACCACAGGGAACATGCTCAGCTTAAACGCCCAAGAACTTGCTGCACTAGGTAAGTATAACGTCAAGGGTCAAACCGTTGTGACTGCCGGAAGCACCAAGCAGTTTGTAGATCGGATGCAGGCAGAGATAGGCAATGTAACTATATATGAAGTCAGTTCTGGTAATGTGTCGCGCCAGGGGCAAGACTTGGTGATTAATGGGCAAGTGTGCAATAAGTTTTTTGAACGTCCTACTCAATCTCGACAAATCAAGATTCCCTATCTATTAAACGATGGAGCCTTTATCCAAGCTGGGTACGATTTGGTGTTTATGCGTGTTAAATACGACCACAACTGGGGTATGGATCTGTGGACATACACAGGTGAAACTTCTCCAGCCTGTCGCTTGTCGTATTTTTACGATAGTTACATCGAACCAAACCCAAATCAAGGATATGTCACAGGTCGTTTAGTTCAGACCTTCACAGAACTAAACAATAATCCATACCGATGGGGCACCACACACCAGTTACAGGTGGAGAAAGGTAATCTCAACAATCTTTTAGAGCAAATGAGCGTGCAAATACCCACGCAAGATGGAAAGACTGTGATTTTGAGTTATGATGCTCTAAAAAAGCTAGGCCAAGAGTCAGCTAAGGTTCTAGCTAGTTCCACGAGTTACGACCAGCAAAGCAATACCTTCACATTTGGTAGCTATAGCAATACTGACGCACTGATCGGCTTTAGGATTTCGCTCTATTTTGATCCTCAGACCAATGAGGTGGTTGCCGACAAGCAGGTAGATAAATATACGCGTAGCTCTTATTTAAGAGTTCCTGCGGTGATTGTCTAAGAATTGCTAAGAACGGGTGACATCGCCTCAGACCAAATTCAAGAGTCTAGAGTTTGGTGTGAGGCGATCGCACTTCATAAAGCGATCGCAATTTGAGGATATCTTGCCATTCTTGCTCTGTGAATGGTTGGGTAACTAATTCCATATCAAAATACTGTTTTGCTGTCTGTGTCAATGTATCTACAATCTTGACTATCCAGCTATCCTGTTCCTCTGTTTTACAAAACGAGGTATTCCAAGGAGCCGATTGTTGAAAGATTTCTTCAAATAAACCTTTGTCTGTAGACAAAATCATTGAGCCGTGTTGCACAATTGTATTTCTTCCCTTGCGTTGGGCGCTACCGATGAATTTACTGCCATCAGGGGTAACCAAGTCTGCGGCTGTTGCTGTGTTGAAGCAACTGGGATTATGAATGTAACCCCGTCCAGCAGAACCATAATCTAATTCAACACCCAAGGTTTGCCAGCCTTGAATCAAAAAGTTACAGATGTTTTCATAAATACCCCAGCTTTTTGCAGTACTCGCTCTTGTAATCAAGGCGTAGGTTAAATCTCCTTGATGGAGAACAGCTCTACCCCCCGTTGGGCGACGAACTACATCGAGTTGCTGTCCTTGATAAATCAGATTGTGCCATTGGGGAGGCCATTGTTTTTGCAGATGTCCCAAGGAGAGCGCATAAGGAGACCAAGTATAAAAACGCAACGTAGGCGGATGTTGTCCCTCTTCGCATTGCTTAAACAACCAAGCATCAATGGCCATTTGTACTCCTCCTGATGTCTGAATCATTGGAATAAAACGCCAGGTGGATGTTGACTCGGTTGCTACTTCTGTCATGGATTTCGCACTCTGGAAAGATATTGACATTTTAATATCAGTATTTAATACTACGTTTGTTTGTAATTATAGGAAGAATCTATCCGTGAATTTCATCAAAACGATATGCCAGTACGCAATTCGTTCCGCGATTACTCTGGTACTGGCTGTAACTTTGTTTGTCACCAACTTATTTTGGCCAGCAGCGAGTCAAGCTATCGCTCAGGCGCTACCTGCACAGATTAACCAGCCACAAAGCAATCAGTCTTGGCTAACTGGTATTCTCCAACTGGCATTGTTGAACATTCCTAGCCAACTAAAATATACCAAGGATCATGAATGGGTTCTGGTTGAAGGCAACATTGCTAAAATAGGCATTACTGAGTATGCTGAGCGGCAATTTGGTGAAACTGTATTCGCAGAATTGCCAAAGGTTGGCCAGGTTTTCGACCAAGGAGATGAATTAGGTACTATCGAATCGGTTAAAGCAGTAGCACAATTCTATACTCCCGTAAAAGGAGAGGTTGTAGAGGTCAACCAAGCAGTTGCTGATGAACCCGAACTACTTAATGAAGACCCCTATGGCGATGGTTGGTTGGTAAAAATCAGGTTTAGCGATTCCTCTGAGCTTAATGCCTTACTCTCTAGCCAGCAATACAGTGATTACATAAAAGAGTCCTCAGAAGCCTAAGCTAACTCTCTCGTCAAAACAGAACAGTTTCATTTGTTGGTGTTGCACAGGAAGCAAAATGATTTTGCCGATTTTTGAGGATGGGTCTAAAAGCCAATCCAACATATGACGTTGCAATGCAACGTCTTTATTTTTGACAAAATTGCAAATCTAAAATTCGTTGTTGATAAAATCAAATAATTGATGCGCCATTTCTAATTTAGAACAAGGTGGGATCGCCACCTGCCGCCCTTGTATATCTAAAAATATCGCTTCATTGTTATCGCTGCCAAAACCACTATCTGCCCGGTCGATGGGGTTCGCAACGATGGCATCTAATTTTTTCTTCTGTAATTTTTCTAACGCAGGGTTGACAATATCGCCAGTTTGTGCTGCAAAGCCAATTAATATTTGATGCGACTGTTTGAGTTGTGCTAATCGAGCGACGATATCGGGTACGGGTTCTAAGGGTAAAGCTTCAGGGAGCGATCGCTTGGGCAATTTTTCTGTACTATAATCTCTGGGCTTGACATCTGCCACTGCTGCTGACATGACAATGATATCAGCGTTGGCTAAATACTCTACCATCGCCTGGTGCATTTGCTCGGCACTCGTCACAGGAATTGCTTGGACTCCCAAAGGTGCTTGCCAATTAGCTGGTGTATGCACCAGAGTCACCCTTGCCCCTCGGTGGAGTGCTGCCTGAGCAATGGCTAATCCCATTTTACCTGTGGAAGGATTGCCAATAAACCTTACTGGGTCGAGATATTCTCGCGTTCCTCCAGCGCTAACTAATACTCGTTTACCTATTAAATCTCGTTTGCCTTGGGTGTGTAACAGCGATTGAATGTAAGTTAAGATTTCTGGGGGTTCTGCCATTCTCCCAGCACCGACGCGATCGCAAGCTAATAAACCCGATGCTGTATTCATTCCATGATATCGGCTATCGATGGACAACTGTTGCCAATTGCGCTGCACCGATAGTTGTTCCCACATATCCGTATTCATCGCTGGTACTAACAACACGGGACAAGTAGAAGCCAGTACGGTATTTGTGAGTAAATTATCAGCCATGCCGTAGGCTAATTTTGCTAATGTGTTAGCCGTCAAGGGAGCAATTACCATCACATCTGCCCATTCACCCAACTCAATGTGCAACGGACGAGAGTAAGTTGGTTGCCAAAAATCATCATCAGTGTATGCTTGATGGCGAGATAGGGTGGCCACAGTCAAAGGTGTGATAAATTGCTGTGCGGAACGGGTGAGAATGACTCGCACTTCCACCCCAGTTTTAAACAACGTTGAAATCAATTCACAAACTTTATAGGCGGCGATACCGCCACCTATAGCAACTAAAACCCTGCTCAATTTTGGATTTTGGATTTTGGATTTTGGATTTATGGGAGATTGCATTGGTATTTTCGGATTAAGCAAGTGATACATTAACCCTGATAATCTTTGATTCTAGCTAGTTGACCCCAATCTAAAATCTCAAATCTCAAATCTAAAATTGCTACGCTTCATCGTAGGGTTCCAAGTCTAACAGATAAATGTAGGGTTCCACTAACTCTGGACGCTGAAATGCGATCGCTCGTAGTAGATGCCAATCATTTAAACCCTCAAAAGCATTACTGTAATTATCCAGCTCCAGACGAGAAGCTAGCTGTTCTACTTCTGCCGCAGTCATAGCAGCAATTTCTTTTCTGGAAATGCTTAGAGTTGTCATAATGCTTGCCCCTCCCTTATGCACGCATTCGCCTTCAGCATGGGTGAAGTTGCTTTATATTGCAGCCTCCCAATATATATTACTCATTACAGGTCATTGATTTCGTGAAATTTTTCCGCATTTATACCAGAATTTATAAAAAAATCGTAATCTTGACCATGCCTTCAGGGGGAACAGGCAACAGGGAACAGGGAAAAGAAGAAAAAGTAGCCCCGAAAAAGGACTTCTAAATAAAAAAATAATCAATCGTTTTGATAAGCAGTTCTTGGGGAGGGGAGGCTTTTCAGGCAAGGGGAGAAATTGGATAGTGGCGTTGGATGGAGGAATTGAGTGTAGTTATTCTTGGGCGTCCTAAATTTATTTAAACCGATTTCCCTGTTGCCTGTTGCCCGTTAAGAGTTCCCTTTTAATCAGCAAGTGTGTTGCTCGCGAAGTTCCGTAACACATTTAACGTTTGTGGATCTATTTCATGCCCCGTGTCAAATTCGTGGTACTCTACAGCAACTCCCAAAGATCCTAGAGTTTCTCGTGCTTTCCATGCGGCTTGCAGGGGCACAACTTCGTCATTTCTGCCGTGGGTAATTAAAGTCGGCGGAATTTCACCGCTAGCTGCGGCGATGGCATCAGGATGTAAATACCCACTCATGACAACTAAACCCGCTAGGGGCAATTTCGATCCTACATCTAAAGTCATTGCCCCGCCTTGAGAAAATCCACTCAAAATTGTCCGTGACAAAGGTACACCAGTACTGGCTTCTAAGGATTGCAACAATTCTATGAGCAATTGCCGACTTTCTGTCAATCCTTGATACATATTTTCCACTCTCAAATCGTACCATGCTCTGCCGATGGGTGAGTAAGGATACGGGAAAGGTGCATTCGGTAATACAAACTGATAATTCGGTAAATTAATATAAGGTAGCAAAGATGAGACATCTTCAGCATTAGCACCCCAACCATGCAAAGTCACAATTAAACCTGCCGGTGGTTGAGAATTGGCTGTGGGAACATTGATAAATTGTAAAGACAGAGGTTTACTCCTAAAATGTGAGTCTTTGAGTAGATTCTATCTTTTGAAGTAGACTTACGTATCAGGAACCGGATGCTGCTTCTACAGAGTTTTTACCAAGGTACTGCTTCACCAAGGTGAAAAAAGCCGCCACTCGGCCCATCATCAGAAAGCATCGCTAACTCAACGCCGGTTTTCGCTCCTTGTGGGATATCTATCATTGCACCTTCACCGCCTAATTCAGTTTTCACCCAACCTGGATGAGCGCTATTAATTTTTACAGGAGTATTGCGTAACTCATGGGCTAAATGGATGGTAAAGGCGTTGACTGCTGCTTTAGAAGCATTGTAAGCAAATGGTTTGGAGTCATAAATTGGTGAATCAGGAGTAGCATGAAGTGTTAATGAGCCTTCGATACTAGATATATTGACAATTCGACCGCTAGGACTTTTTAAAATTAACGGTAGGAGTACTTGAGTCAGTTCCACCAAGCCAAAAAAATTGGTATTGAATGTCTGTCGAATAATGTCTATTGAAACAGAACTGGCATTACTTGTTAACCAGTCGCCATCTAAAAATACACCTGCATTATTAATCAAAATATCCAACTGACCAAAAGAGTCACTAATCTGTTGAAAAGCAGACTGAATTTGAGTACTGTTAGTTACATCAAGGGCGATGGCTTCTGCTGAGATTCCTTCATCATGCAAGTTACTAGCTGCCGTTTTTGCTGCTTCTATATTTCTGGTTGCTATCAAAATCGTCAATCCATGTTGTCCTAGTTGACGACTCATCTCCAGTCCTATACCCTTATTTGCACCAGTAATCAAGGCTACTTTATTCTTGAGTTCGCTATTTCCCACTGTTAGCCACTCCTATTGAATTGAGGATCTACGATGCATTTAAAAACAGTGCGTTTTCACTGTGTTTAAATACTCTCACAAACTTTCAGGTGAGAAAACCTAGAAAAAAGACTAGGTTTGTTTGCCTGAAAATCATCTGCCTAGAGAATTAAAATCTAATTTTTTGAGAAATTTTCTTGCTTAGTAGTACAAGTTAATGGTAAAGGTTGAAAATACCAAGATTATTGCAAAAACTTCCTGCTAACAATGAGGGTGGAGGATGAGAAATTGAAAACTTTACCATTGAAGAAAGTTTCAGCTGGAGCTGTGGCTTTAATCCTTGGCTGGGGAATCGGAATGGCTGTAGATGCCCAAACAAAAACTTTGGTAATCTATTCCGGTAGAGAGCAAAAACTGATTGGGCCTTTAATTGAAAAAGCTAAAAAAGACTTGAATAAGGACATTCAAGTGCGTTATGGCGATACTGCGGAATTAGCGATCGCTCTTTTAGAGGAAGGCAAAAATAGCCGTGCAGACTTGTTTTTTGCTCAAGACGCTGGTGCTTTAGGCACTTTAGAGAAAAAACAACTCACGCTACCAATTGCCCCGAAATTGCTGAACAAAGTTGATAGTCGCTTTCGTTCTAGTAAAGGACATTGGCTCGGAATTTCCGGTCGCGCTCGTGTAATTGACTACAATACAAAACTAGTCAAACAAAGCGAATTACCAACATCGATTTCGCAGTTAACACAACCAAAATGGCGGGGAAAAGTCGGCTGGGCCCCAACTAACGGGTCATTTCAATCATTTGTCACCGCCATGCGAGTCATTGATGGAGACCAAAAAACATTACAATGGCTCAAAGCAATGAAAGCAAATGGTGTTAAAGATTACGGTAAAAATTCCGCAATTCTAGAAGCTTTGGGACGGGGAGAAATTCATCTTGGTTTAGTAAACAATTACTACCTATATCGTTTCAAAAAAGACAATCCCAACTTCCCTGTTGCTCATCACTATACGAAAAAAGATGCAGGCTCGATAATTAATGTGGCAGGGGTAGCAATTACAAGTACAACAGACCAAAAATCTGATGCTGAAGCTTTAATTGATTATTTACTCAAACAAAGTTCGCAAAATTACTTTGCTCAAGAAACTAACGAATATCCTTTAGTAAAAGGAATTGCAGCACCATCAAAACAAGTGCCAATTAACAAACTCAATCCGCCTAATGTGAGCCTGACAGACTTGGATGATTTACCAGGAACTTTAAATTTATTACAACAGGCAGGAGTTTTGTAAGAATTGAAAGCGGTTCGCCCTCCCTTATTTCTCACATTAGCCGCAGCAGTAGTGGCAGTAGCCATCGCGTTGCCATTACTGTATTTAGTCATTCGTACCACAGGCATTGGTGGAGAAGAATTATGGCAATTAATTTCTCGTCCCCGCAATGTTATGGTATTTTTCAACAGTGCGGCGATGGCAGCAACGGTAACATTTTTTTCTGCCTTAATTGCCATACCATTGGCATTTTTAACAGTACGGACAGACTTACCAGGAAGACGTTTTTGGTTAGTAGCAACAACATTACCCTTAGCAGTTCCGAGTTATGTAGGCAGTTTTGCGCTGATTGCAACATTGGCCCCACGGGGTAGCTTTTTACAGTTGTTGCTGCAACCATTGGGAGTAGAAGAATTACCTTCTATTTATGGTTTTCCGGGGACAGTTTTAGCAATTACTTTGTTTACCTATCCCTACATGTTGCTGAGTGTTCGTTCAGCTTTACAAGGTATCGATCCATCTTTAGAAGAAGCAGCTAAGAGTTTGGGTTATGGTGGCAAAGAAACATTTTTTCGGGTGGTTTTGCCGCAGTTAAAACCATCAATAATTGCAGGTGGATTATTAGTTGCCTTGTATGCTTTGCGTGACTTTGGTACACCTTCGCTGATGCGGTTTGATGCCTTTACTAGAGCAATTTTTTTGCAATATAAAGCTAGTTTTAATCGCAACTCAGCCGCAGCTTTAGCTTTGATGTTAGTAATACTGGTGCTAGGGATTTTGTGGTTAGAATATAGAATGCGATCGCGTGCTGCATACTATAGTCGTGGTTCCGCTTCCCTACGTCCACCAAAAATTGCCAAACTGGGAATTTGGAAATGGCCAGCTTTCGGTTTTTGTCTTTTAATTACTAGCTTCGGTGTAGCTTTGCCAGTAGGTGTTACCTTATTTTGGTTGATTCGAGGATTTAACATTGGTTACACATTCCCCAACTTAATCCCCAACATCCTCAACTCCATTGGCGCAGCAGGATTAGCCGCTTTAGCCACTACCATATTTGCCCTACCAGTTGCAATTTTAGCAGTGAGATTTCCCAATAAAATTACCGCCATCATTGAACGTTGTTCTTATATAGGTTTTGGAGTTCCAGGTATTGTAGTTGCCTTATCTTTGGTATTTTTTGGTGCCAACTATTTGCCAATGCTGTACCAAACTTTACCGATGCTAATATTTGCATATTTAGTATTATTTTTACCGCAGTCAGTGGGAACAGTCCGCAGTTCGCTTTTACAATTAAATCCCCAGATAGAAGAATCAGCACGCAGCTTGGGTAGGAATGCTTGGCAAACTTTAAAGGAAGTGACTCTCCCATTAGTACAACCGGGAATTTTAAGTGGTGCAGTCCTAGTATTTTTGACAGCAATTAAAGAACTACCAGCCACCATACTCTTAGCACCTATTGGGTTTACCACCTTAGCAATGCAAATTTGGCAAGCCACAGAAAATGTAGATTTTGCCGACGCAGCCGCAGCGTCATTAGCCATGTTGCTAGTTTCTATCGGTTCAACTTTATTAGTGTTGTCTCAAGAGAACGTCAAAAAAGAAAAAATTATCAATCAAGTACAAATAGAAACAGAATTTTAATTGAGATAGAAAGTAGAGAATAAATACTGTTGAATTCAAATATCAAATACAAAAATCAACTCTTCTTTTCTCTCACTTCTTGCCTCTGTGTGTGATATTTACACCCACAAAATTAGGATAAAAACCTCCTTTCCAACCCCTCTTTTTATGCAACAACTAATTCTCCACTTACAGAATGTCACCAAGCAGTTTGCAGAAAACACTTTTCCTGCTGTGGATAACGTATCTTTGACATTGCAACAAGGAGATATATTAGGATTGCTCGGCCCCTCTGGTTGTGGTAAAACAACGTTGTTGCGATTAATTGCTGGTTTTGAGCGGCTGCAAACAGGAGAAATTAAAATTGGAGAACGAATAGTTTCTAACACTTCTACTTGCATCCCAACCGAACAGCGCGACATTGGTATTGTTTTTCAAGATTATGCCCTATTTCCCCATTTGAATGTGGCAGAAAATGTGGGCTTTGGGTTGAAAGATTTTCCTAAACACCAAATACAAAAACGTGTAGCCGAAGTCTTAGGGCTAGTGAGACTCGGAGGCTTAGAAAAGCGCTATCCTTACGAACTTTCAGGCGGACAACAGCAAAGAGTAGCCCTGGCCCGTGCTTTAGCGCCCCAACCCCAACTCATGCTTTTAGATGAACCTTTGAGCAATCTTGATATCCAAGTGAGGCTACGCTTGCGAGAAGAGGTGCGAGATATCCTCAAAGCTGCTGGTACTTCAGCAATTTTTGTTACCCACGACCAAGAAGAAGCATTAGCAATTTCAGATATAGTAGGTGTCATGCGCCAAGGACACTTAGAACAACTAGGCACACCAGAAGAAATTTATACTCATCCAGCATCAAGATTTGTAGCCGAATTTGTGACTCAGGCTAATTTTGTGACCGCCCATCGTCAGGGTAATTTATGGAAAACAGAAATCGGCAATTTTGAGTTAACAGCAAATCACAGCGAAAACGCTGGCGAAATCATGATTCGCCAAGAAGATTTTATCTTAAAGCCAGACAACGATGCCCCTGTGGTGGTGCGTACCCGGCGGTTTTTGGGACGTGAGTATCAATATTGTTTGCAAACTCCCTCTGGGAAAGAACTTCATGCCCGGACATTGGCTGATGTGGCTTTACCTGTGGGTACAAGAGTTGAGTTATCCATCGCTAGCGATCGCATCAAAGTTTTTCCGCACTAATCTAATCTAGCAAAGCCAGTAGTCTGGCAAGTCAACTTTGCTGGGTGAAGTCTGGGGAAAGGGGAAAGGGAAAAGGGTAAGGGATTTAAACCCTTTCCCCCTTCCCCCTTAACCTTTTCCCCGCTTACTTGGTGTATGAATGTGCAATTTTTATGTGCAACAGCCACTAAGTCCCCAATTGGAATTTATTGTGCCTGTATCGGTGTCCAAGTAGAATAGGTATCTTCCACAAATGTGCTTTGGCAAGTTCCTTGACGCTTGGTGATTTTAACTTTCAGGGTGGTTATGTAAACACCATCCGTTAATTGATGTCCATAGCCTGAAACTTGACCAACCTGCCCTGTTTTTTGATGCAAAGCATAATCTCCAACGTTGAGCATAGTTCTAATTCCTGAATTCACGAGGTTGAGTAGTCAAACATAAGACTTCTTGCATAAGTAGGGAAAAGAGGAAGGGGAAAGGGGGAAAGGTTTGTATTTTCCCTTTACCCTTTAACCCCTTCGGGGTTCGCCAGTCGCTCATGGGGGAAACCCCCAAGACCGCGCTGGCTCACCTTTTCACTTTGACCACAAGAGTGCAAAAAGCAATTGATTGCAAGAGGTCTATAGTAACTTGGGCTGTGTGACTTGTGGCTGTTGTTAAGCCGCAATCTGGGGGTAAGTATCGGATGTGGTTTGAGTTAGCAGGCGAGTGTAGAGCTGAGTTAGTCGAAAAGCCACACTATACCAACTAAAGGCAATTTCTGTGCGTTGCCTAGCTGTTTCACCTAACTGGTCTCGCCAAGCTGGGTTAGCCAGAATGCGGTCTATGGCGGCAGCAAAAGCTACTTCGTCTTTTGGTGGCACAAGTAATCCTGTGACTTCTGGTACAACAGTAAATTGCAATCCACCCACATTACTAGCTACCACTGGAGTTTTACTCGCCATTGCCTCAATCGCAACTAAACCAAAAGGTTCATAATGGCTGGGCACTACGCAGACATCAGCAGCAGCATAGTATAAAGGAAGGATAGTATCATCTAGGCGGCCGGTAAAGGTTGTACGATTTTCTAATCTGAGTTCTGTGACTATCTGGGCAATGCGATCGCGTTCGATGCCATCACTCTCACCCGGACGACTACCACCACCAATGACTAGCTCCAAGTCAGCGTTATCCCTAAAATTAGACTTGGCAACGGCTCTCACTAAGGTTTCTATTCCTTTACGGCGGTCAAAGCGCCCAACGTAGAGGACTATTTTGGCCTCTGGCGCAATTCCTAACTTTTCGCGCGCCACACACCGGGAAATTTGTCCAAATTTTTCGATATCGGTACCGCAAGGAATCATATCAATGTTTCCTTTGCTAGAAACCAGTACCCGCATGTGCTTTTGCTCTTGGGGACTAGTTGCAACCACACAGTCTACAGTTTCCAAGCAAGCTTTTTCTACAGCTAATCGCTGGGCAGCAATTACAGGAACATCACCAATACTTCTGTATTTAACCGCTCCTAAAGAGTGGTAAGTGTGTAGCTGAATTAGGGGTTGCTGCTTTTTCAATTCCATACCAACCCAAGAAGATAACCAGTAGTTGGTATGAATTAGAGGGTAATGAAACCCTTGGTGCTGCTGGAATTGCTGAAATTCTCTAATGAATTCAGGTAGATAGTCGAATAAGTTATCTCGCCCAATAAACTCTGCTGGGCCGGCTTTTAACCGAATAGTACGACAGTTTAAACTATGTTGAACTATGGCAGCTTGTTGGGGATTACTACGACGAGTAAACATATCCACTTCCCAACCAAGCCTTGCTAGTGAATAACCGACTTGACGCACATATACATTTTGACCTCCAGCTTCTTCTTGACCAATTTCAACAGCTGGGTCACCATCAACAGAAATGAGGGCAATGCGATGTTTCTTATTCTGGAACATGGTTGAACTTTACCTCAAGGTAAATAATCCTGCCTCAAACGCCAGAAATGAGGGTAATATTATCTTCTCCTCAAGGCCGAGGGCAGGTACAACGAAGTGCAAAGTTACCAGCCAAAGGACACTGACGAGAACAAGGCATTACTTAGTAAGAATGCTGCTCGTTCAGTCTCCTCTCAATGCCGACGAAGTTAGCTGACGGGCTAGGACTGAGAGATGTCCTTCTGAAAAAAGTTATGAGTTATGAGTTATTGCTTTAGTAACTTTTAACTCTTCACTTTCTGCAAGATACGCCCCAGAATTGGTTCCTCCGCTCCGGTTTACCTTTTACAAAAGTTTTTAGGTAATAAAAGTGGATTAGGCAGACTGATTTAATTTTCTTAAGATTTTATAACGTGGGTTCCTCAAGCATGTCAACAGTACGAAGAAAAAATGTGTCGTCAGGGAGAAGGGGTGTTGATTGTTGACTGTTGATTGTTCATCGAAGCCCCGTTGGAGTGGGAGTAGGGTCATTATCAGTTTTTTCGCTGTAACCAAGCAAAAATTTCATCAACAGAGAGTGTCAAATTCATATCTTCTAACACTGGTAATATATCTTGTCCTGCCAACAAATCTGGCAAACGATTAGGCTGATAAACTAAAACACAGCGATCGCTTGGATCGATTAACCATCCTAGCTGACTGCCATTTCTCAAACAATGTAAAATATTGCCAGTAATTTTAGTTTGACTTTGAGCAGGGGAAAGAATTTCTATTATCCAAGCAGGTGCAAAATCAATACCACTGCTAATAATTTCACCGTTTTCATCTACTGGTAGTTGATTGCTAGAGATCACAACTACATCAGGAACTACTGAACGATTACCACAAGTACAACGCAATTCTGGAAAGGCTTCGTAGTTACTGTTTAAGGCGTCAATTACTGCAACTAAACGTTTTTGCAAGAAGCTGTGTTTACCTCCTGCCATTGGTTTTTGAATTGCCTCTTTGTTAATATATTCCCAAGCTGGTGACTCCTCAATATATGGAAGTTTTAAGAAATCTTCTAGAGTCGTGCTTTCTGGAAGTTTAATTTTTCCTTGCGTCAACTCAATATTTTTCATACTTTGGTTATAAGCAAAATCGGCTCAGCTGTGAGAACCAGAGTCTACTGTTTTTAGTATAGGTTGAAGCCTTAAGTAGTTTTGAGCGTAGCTTGCCGCCGTGGGCATACCTCAGATTGTTCAAGTAAGAATTCTGGTGGTGTATTTCTACATCTCACTTTGTCAGAGGTAGAAAAACTCTATATTATTAAATAGATGAAGTTCAGTTAGCG
>Ga0314810_100027_pt1 | contig 18170 bp, 19 predicted proteins | sample STEome_8_FD_202331 | JGI IMG/M metagenome (GOLD analysis project Ga0314810, IMG submission 202331) | Metatranscriptome of soil surface biofilm microbial communities from soil inoculated with nitrogen-fixing consortium DG1, State College... ... | reverse complement strand
GTAAAAAATATTCTATAGAAGACTGTTAATTGTTGACCATTGACGGTTCACAGTTAATAGTTAATTAGTCGTGAAAAATAAATTATTTAAGCAAGGGAATAGGGAACAGGGTTACTTCTTGGCTTACTCATCACTTTTAATTATTAATTTAACAAACAAAAGTGTTTGTTTCTCTGAGCAAAACTTCCTAAAATATTGGCGGGTGAAATCAACCAAGCAAGAGATGAGGTTGAGTTTCGCTTTCTAGTCTCAAGCAAAAAGTTTGTGGCGGGGGAAGCAATTTGAACATCCTAGAATTTTCTTTATTAGTATGGTTCGGCTCATTTTTGGCTGGATTTTTAGGAGCGCTAACAGGGTTAGGCGGTGGAGTTGTAATTGTCCCCTTTTTAACATTGGTATTTGGAGTTGATATTCATTATGCCATCGGTGCTTCACTAGTATCTGTAATTGCTACATCTAGTGGAGCCGCATCCGCTTACGTTAAAGAAGGCTACACAAATGTGCGGCTAGGGATGTTTCTAGAAGTCGCAACCACCTTTGGCGCAATAGTCGGAGCAATTGTAGCAGCTAAAATTTCTACAGGTTTCCTTGCTGTTGTGTTTGGAATCGTTTTACTTTACTCTGCCTACTTGTCCCGCCAAAATCCACCCGAACACCTCAACAATTTGCCGCCAAATTCTCTAGCAGTTCGTCTCCAACTCAATGGTACTTATCCCACTCCCACCGGAGAACAATCTTATAACGTGCGTGGACTGCCCTACGGATTTGGATTAATGTTTATAGCCGGCGTACTTTCAGGGTTGCTTGGTATTGGTTCCGGAGCGCTCAAGGTGCTGGCAATGGATCGAATTATGCATATTCCCTTTAAAGTGTCAACTACCACCAGCAATTTCATGATTGGAGTGACAGCGGCGGCTAGCGCTGGCATATATCTAAACCGTGGTTACATCGATCCTGGATTAGCAATGCCTGTGATGTTAGGAGTGTTATTTGGTGCTTTACTGGGAGCGCGGATATTAGTCAGAGCTAAAGTTAAGCTTTTGCGAAATATTTTCAGCGTTGTCATTTTAGTGTTAGCGGTGGAAATGATTTACAAAGGGCTAACAGGGAGACTTTAAAAATGGTGAAAAGTAGGCGTAGTACATCAGAGCAACGTTTTGAGCAATTTTTGGGCAACCTATTAAGAATTGGAGTAATTATTTCCACCGCTTTAGTTTTAATCGGTGGAACTTTGTATTTAATTCGCCACGGTACTGAGGCTCCCAATTACCAATTTTTTCGCGGAGAATTACCAGAATTTCGTAGTCCATCAGGTGTAGTCAAATCTGTTGAATCCGGTCGTCGCCGTGGGATTATTCAACTTGGATTGTTAGTATTAATTGCCACTCCAGTTATCAGAGTAGCCTGTTCGTTATTCGCCTATGTACGTCAAAGAGATTTTACTTATATTATTGTGACTTTAATTGTACTGTTTGGACTGTTATATAGTTTGATTGGAGGATACATATAGCAATTCTATTTTAGTTGTGAAAAATATTGGTTTTGACTGTTGACTGTACTTAATGTAAATTTCGGGACTGTGGTTGAATTGGAGTAGGAGAACGAGGAGGTATTTTGTTACGCCACAAAATCAAAGGAATACAGAATAGCCCTAAAACAATTACGATTCCAGTCATAATCCAAACAATTAATCTACTTGGTTTATAATTTCCGCGTTCAATTTGCCAAAAAACTTGATTGTATCGCCAGACAGCTAACACAATTGTCAAAATTCCAGAAATTACCAAAGCCAAACCCAAATTTTCGGAATTAGTTAATGGATTTACCTGAGCTTCTTGTTGAGTAATAGCAACATTCAGCTGGCGCAAAAATATCCCAAATCGAGCAATAGCAATTCCAAAACTAATTAAGGCAATAGAAGTGCGTAGCCAAGCTAAAAAAGTTCGTTCGTTGGCTTGATGCTCCCTTTGCCGGTCAATTTTCGGTGTTTTATCCATAATTCCGTTTGGGATTTTAGATTTTAGATTTTAGATTATGAGTTGGGAGTTGGGAGTTGGGAATTAGGAGTTAGGAGTTGGGAGTTGGGAGTTGGGAGTTGGGAGTTGGGAATTGGGAATTAGGAGTTAGGAGTTGGGAGTTAAAAATTATTCTCAGTGTCCCCGCGTCCCCGTGTCCCTGCGTCCCCGCGTCCCCGCGTCTCCCTCATCCCCACTTCACCACTACACCTCTGGTGAGGATTCTACGAAAATGCCAAGCGATCGCCAAAATCTTTACAGCGTTAAAATATTAAATAAGGTAAAGATATATATTCAGAGTCAAAATCAATGGCACTATTCGGATTTGGCAAAAAACAAAATATGCCCACACCTGAGGAAGCTTTACCAGGAAGGGCGCAGTCTATGTCAGTACCAGCTCATCATTATGTCAATAAAAATCCCCTAAAACCTCCTTACCCTGATGGATTAGAAAAAGCATTATTTGGTTTGGGCTGTTTTTGGGGCGCAGAACGCAAATTCTGGCAACTCAAAGGAGTTTACACCACCGCAGTGGGTTATGCTGCCGGTTTCACACCAAATCCCACCTATGAGGAAGTGTGTAGTGGAAGAACCGGTCACAACGAAGTGGTTTTGGTTGTATTCGATCCCAAAGTAATTAGTTACTCAGAATTACTGAAAGTCTTCTGGGAAAGCCACAATCCCACCCAAGGTATGCGCCAAGGTAACGATGTTGGCACTCAGTACCGTTCGGGAATTTATGTATACTCAGAAAATCAAAAACAGCAAGCACAAGCATCGCTGGAAGCTTATCAGCAAGCCCTTAATAAAGCAGGCTACGGCAAGATTACCACGGAAATCTTAGATGCACCAGAATTCTACTACGCCGAAGCCTACCATCAGCAATACCTAGCGAAAAATCCCAATGGCTACTGCGGTTTAGGAGGAACAAACGTTTCTTGTCCCATTGGTGTAGTTGAATCCCAAGTGACTGGGTAAGAGGGACTGGGGAGATGGGGAGATGGGGAGATGGGGAGAAATTACACCCCATGCCTAATGTCCCATGTCCATGCCCATGCCCACTAAAATGCAGATTTAATTAAAGCGATCGCCCTCAGCCACAACATAATACTAATGGGCGCACCAATTAAAATACCAGCGATCGCCCAGCCTCTTTGGTGCGCTTTGAAGTGTTCAATATTCCGCCACTGTCTACTTTTCCAAGCCCATTCATTGCCTTTGGCACCAAGAGCAATGGCCATTACCCACCAACCGTGAGGTATAAAACAAAACAAGCCGTACCACACTTGGTTAGTCCACATCCATAGCCAAGGCATGAGAAACGCTCCCCAATTCCAACCGAGAATTTCCTCTGGCACTGTTTCATTGTGATTGTTGATACCGCATCCAGAGTTGTTGATAATTTCTTTTGGCGGCAAAAGCTGATACTTGTTTGCAGATTTGACAACCAAACCAGATTTGAGAGCTTTTAGGGCTTGGCGAGAACTAGTAAATCGTTGTTCTGGTGCGGGTTCTACCAATTTTTCTAGCCAACTGATAAAACTGGGACTGAGGTTAACACGATTTGCAAATTGCAATCGTAAATCCTGTTGGGGTAAATCAGATGGGGGAATTCCAGTTAGCAAATGAATTAAAGTCGCCCCCAATGCATAAAGATCGGAAGCTGCTACCGCACGTCCGCCAAATTGTTCCATTGGCGCATAGCCATAAGTACCAACAACAGTAAAAGTAACGCCTTCTTTTGCTGCTTTATCTTGAACTGCGCCAAAATCAACTAAATAAATTCGATTATCTTCGCCCCAAATTAAATTACTTGGTTTAATATCTCGATGCAATACTCCTGGATTCAACTCATGCAAATACGTAAGAATATTTAATACTTCAACGGCAATTTTTTTAGCTCGTTTTTCACTAAACCTTTTACCACTAGCAAGTTTATCCTTGAGTGATTCACCAGGGATATACTGTTGTATTAAGCCAAACCAGAGAGTGCGATCGTCAATACAAAAATAATCTATATATTGAGGGATGCGCGGATGATTTAGCTGTTTGAGAATTTGCGCTTCCCTCTCAAAAAGTTTCAAATCATCCCACTGCACAGTACCACCAAAGGCCAAAAGTTTGACCACAACAGTGGAATTCTCTTCAGTCTCAGCTTGTAAATCTTTTGCTTGCCAAGTTTGACGAATTCCATTGTTACCGAGTTGGCGTTGAATTTGATAACGCCCTTGTAATATCTGTTCTACTTGCAGCATCTGACACCTGCTGGCAATTTACGCTAATCTCTTCCCTTACTATTCAAGGATAGTCATTATCTAGAGAAACTGTGCGAACCTGATAATTTATTGAAAGCACTTGAAGATTCCGTTCAGGACATTGAAGACGCAAAACTTTACTGGAAGGAGTACCTCAGCCGTGAGAAAATTTAGAACACTCGATGAATTTGAAGAAGAGTATTTCCGCAATCACCCCGAAGAAATCGACGATTATTTGACTGAGATATTTGAAGAATATGCCCAAGACAATGATTCTAGAGCATTGTTAGCATCCTTGCGTGTCATTATGCGTGTATAGGGAATCAGTGAGATAGCCGAACAAATAGGTATGACACGCCGGGGATTGCAAAAAGCCTTATCCAGCAATGGCAACCCTCGCCTTGAAAACGTCAATTCAATTATGAGGGCACTCGGATATTGCCTGATACCACAAAAAATTATCCATCCACCCGCAGAGTGAATCACATCAATCAAGTATCGACTTGATCTTGTGGTAAGATAAAGACTTAAGATTATTATTCGTCAAAATTAACCCACTTTTAGGTCATTTTACAGAATAATTTTTCCGATAATAAGCTTGGTATTCCGCAGATAATAAAGGTTCCCACCAATCACGATGAGTGAGATACCACTCAACAGTTAAACGTAGACCTTCGGCAATTGTAACTGAAGGCGTCCAACCAAGTTGAGTTTTAATTTTACTGGCGTTAATTGCATATCTTCTATCGTGTCCTGGTCTATCCTTCACAAAAGTAATTAACTGTTTGGCTGGATGCACTGGTAAATTGGGTGCTAATTCATCCATCATTTGGCATAAAAGCTCCACGAGGGTGATATTTTCCACCTCATTATTGCCACCAATATTGTATGTTTCCCCTGGTTTACCAGAATTTATTACTACATCTAAGGCCCGACAATGATCGCCCACATAAAGCCAATCTCTGACATTTTTACCATCGCCATAAACAGGTAATGGTTTACCAATTAAGGTGTTGATACACATTAGGGGAATCAGCTTTTCTGGAAACTGATAGGAACCATAATTATTAGAACAATTTGTAATAATTGTCGGCAGTTTATATGTATGATAATAAGCACGGACTAAGTGGTCGCTACCAGCTTTAGAAGCTGAATAGGGGCTGTTGGGAGCGTAGGGCGTAATTTCAGAAAAAGCTGCATCATCTGGGCCTAAACTACCGTAGACTTCATCAGTAGAAACGTGCAAGAAACGATAATTTGATGGCTGTGCTTTTGCTTGCCAATGTTGACGAAAAGCTTCGAGGAGAGTGAAAGTTCCTACTACATTAGTTTGCACAAAAGCACCAGGGCCGAGAATCGAGCGATCGACATGGGATTCAGCAGCAAAATGAGCGATGGTGTCAATATTTTCCGTTGACAATAAATTATCTATGAGGGGGCGATCGCAAATATCTCCCTGCACAAACCGAAAATTTTCCCTTCCCTCAACAGGTTTCAAATTCAAAGGATTTCCTGCATAAGTTAGAGCATCCAACACCACCACCCGGTCATCTGGATAAGCTTGACACCAATGATGTACAAAATTCGCTCCAATAAACCCCGCACCCCCCGTCACCAATAATCGCCGACTCATCCAGTTTCCTCTCTTCTTTAGTTGCGGTTAGCTTATTTAAACTTTAAATATTGTTTTTTCAGCTTACCATATATCCTCTGTGCCCGTAATTTAGTCAGACGAATTTTGGTCAAACTCTTAATATTAGATGGCTGCTGTATTTTGTGATCAAAAAATACATTTAATTCATCCAAAATTACTTGCAGACGCTTAATAATATTTTCATTTCGATACTCGGCAAAAAATTCTTGATTCAATGTAACTGCTACTGAAGAATCAAGTATTTTGAGAATACGTTGCACATCATATTCTAGTGAATATCCAGCGATTTTATAGCAATTAAATCCAGGATCTAAATAATCTGACAATCCACCATTTACACTAGAAAATACCTGACATCCACAGGCAAGAGCTTCCATTGGTTGTAGTCCAAATCCTTCACTAACACCTTGCTGTGCCCAGTATTCAGCAGAATCATAAAGGTAAACCTTTGCTCGGTTAAATAATCCAGGTAAGTCTTCGACATAGGAATCGACAACGAAAACATTACAATGCTTTTGTAATTCTGGAATCAATTCTTTGATTAAATACTCAGAAGATTTTCGAGCCTGAACTAAAACATCAATATCTCGCGCTTGAGCTAAATTTTTAAATTCATCAGAAATTTGATTTGGCAAATAATAAATCAAAGAATGGGGTGATTTTTCTCCCCAATATCCCATTGTATAGCGACTAACAGCAACAATCGGAATACTTGCGGGTAGCTTAAATGGATAACCTGGGCTATGTGCGTGGTAAACAACATTGTATTGCTTCAGTTTAGAAACAAGTTGAGGTACATCAAATCCCCAATTGATTACAAAAATCGCATCATTGAGATTTTTTTGTTGAAGCAAATCATCAATGAATTGCTTACCTGTTTCCCGTTGACGATAAGTGACAACATCTGCACTACAAATTTGCTGAACCAAATTAACTGTTTTCAATTCTGCCCAAAGACCACCGCAGGCAAATTTGCCATCTGTACCAGGAAGTAAGAAGTAAAGTTTTCTCATAATTTATTTTTCGAGGGAAGTGGGGAGGTGAGGAGGTGAGGAGATAGGGAGCAGGGGAGATGAGTTTTTTCCCTCTGCCCAATGCCCCATGCCCTTCACTCTCTTCATTCTTGCCATTTCACTTTGACAAAATGCGCTTCACGTCCCCAGAGGTCGCGTGTACGGATAATGTTTTCAATTGTGAGGTTAAAAGGAATAGCGGTTGTTAAGTAACGCTGTACCATAGAACCTAAATCAGGTGCGATTTCAGCGGCTGTTGTTGCGGCTAACCCCAAACCTATAATTTGCTCTACAGGTCGGAATGGTAGCAATAAATGTACACCCATAGCTAATCCGGCGGTTAAGACCATTGCTACTGATAAATTTGTGCCACAACGGGGATGTACAGCTAAATCCCATTCTCCACTGGTAATGCGATGTCGGGCAAGTGCCACTGCACGTCGTAAATCACTGATGTTCACTTCACCATAGAGGTAGAATCCCTGTTCCGTAGACAAACCACCTAACAGTTCGTTATCTAGTTGAACTTTATTGGGTTCTCCTGTGGTGTGGTATGCACTATTTGATTCACTGAGAACCCAGACAGTGGCATGTTCTAGTGCGTGAACTTGCCGCAACATTAAAATTTCTTTTAACCCTGGAATGAACGACAGTTGCCTAAGTAAGTCAGTATCTTGCGTAGGATACGGAAAGTCTGAAGGTTGTGATTCTGAGGTTGGAACTTTTCCTGACAGAGGTGTTGTCAAATCAAAATTCCAAAATTCAAAGGGAAAAGAACCACCTTGAAAAGAAGCAGAAGTATTCATCGGAACACTACTCTCCAAGCCGATAGAGCAATACAGATTTCTTTCAAATGTAGCGCTTGCACCATTGAATTGTTGCTAATTTTTATTATTGAGCCGGTATGGGATATGGGGCATGGGGGATTGGCCTAACAGGGAGTATTGACTGGTGACTGGTGACTGGGGAGTGGTAACTGTTGACTGTTGACTTTTATTCTCCTTGTCTCCCTTGTCTCTCCATCTCCCCATCCCCCCATCTCCCCATCTACCTCATCTCCCCCAGTTCCCCACTCCCCAGTCGCCAGTCGCCAGTCCCCGATCGCAAGGATTCAGAGCTTTTGGTAGAGTGTTCACACTGTAATTAATGTGCGAGGAGAAGAATAATTAGTAAAACTCCATATCAGCGTTTTAGCATACTACATCCGAGAAATCGTGTTACCACGAGTCAATTGTTTATTCGATCTGATTCGGCAGAGGACAGCAATTGACATCATTCAAACAGACTTTGCCCCACTGTAAAGCCCAGCGGACAAGAGCTACTCGATTTTCTGTCTCGGTTTTGGTGAGAATGTTACTGATATGGTTATCAACTGTACGCTTGCTAATTTCCAGTTTCACTGCAATCTCTTGGTTAGTTAAGCCAGCGGCCACTAAGTCGATAATTTGCAGCTCTCTGTCTGACAGACTAACAGGGGTCTCAGACTTGCCACCAGCCATGACTATTTCTTTCCTCCCTTGGTATATGTACTTAATCACTCTTTCTAATTCTAGAAGATTCTTTTGTTGGCAGGGGTTTCAAGTGTTAACAGTAATACGATTATCAATATTTTTTTTGGATTTGAAGTTGCTCGGAATTTAACTATTAATTTAACTTTTCAAAAAATGTAACATATTTATCTAGATTAACATGGTCTAAATACTGAGAAAATTAAGTATGTTTTAGGGGCATATATCTATTATTAGAGTAGTAAAAATTGCTATTTAATTCTATGAAGGACTGGCGACAGATAGCAACAATTATTGTAGATTTTATACTGGAAATTCGTAATCCAAAATCGAAACCTAAAATCTAAAATGAAATGAGCAATCCCCGTGTTTTGTGCCTTGGTGAAATTTTGTTTGATTGTTTAGCCGATCAATTGGGGCTAAAGCTGGAAGAAGTGAAATCTTGGACTCCCTACCCAGGAGGGGCACCAGCTAATGTGGCCTGCGCTTTAGTCAAGTTGGGGACGCCAACGGCCTTTATTGGTGCTGTTGGCGAAGATGAACCAGGAAATGCACTGGTGAAGCTATTAGAGGATGTGGGTGTAGAGACAACAGGGGTGCAGCGTCATCCCACAGCACCAACACGGCAAGTATATGTGACACGGGATCTGGCTGGCGATCGCACTTTTGCTGGATTTGGTGAATATGATACCTCTGAATTTGCTGATACTCGCCTGTCTGCCAAACACTTGCCTTCTTCACTGTTTCAAGAGGCAGATTTTCTAGTTTTGGGCACTTTGGAATTAGCTTATCCCGAAAGCGAACAGGCAATTTACCGCGCCCTAGAACTAGCAGAACAATACGATCTGAAGATTGTGCTGGATGTCAACTGGCGTCCTGTATTTTGGCACGATCCAAACATCGCTCATCAAAAAATTCCAGAATTATTTAATAAAGTTGATTTCCTGAAACTTTCCAAAGAAGAAGCCGAATGGCTATTTGAAACCGCAGATCCGGGAGCCATAACTTACCGTTTGGCTTCCATTGAGGGAGTATTAGTCACAGATGGAGAAAATGGTTGCACTTACTGTTTGGGTGAAAACGAAGGCAAATTACCTTCATTTTCCATTCCTGTAGTTGACACAACTGGTGCAGGGGATAGCTTTTTAGCAGGATTTGTCCACCAGCTGAGGCAGTATGGTATCCACAGCTTGCGGGATGCAGAAACGGCAAAACGGATTGTTACCTACGCTAGTGCTGTTGGGGCACTGACTACCATTAAAGCAGGTGCGATCGCTTCTCAACCCACAGCTGCCGAAGTCGAAGCTTTTTTAGCCACAAATCAACTTTAGGAATTAATAAAAGGGAACAGGGAAGAGGGAATGGGTAACAGAATCAGGAGTCGCCCACGAGGGGCGGGGTTTTCACCTTCCACGGTATACAAAGATTTTTTCACCCACATTCGCGTAGCGTCTCCCAGAGAGGGGCGAGGTTTTAAATCAACATCTGGCGCTAGTTCCTCTCCTGTTGCGTGTTCCCGCCCCGTTGGCGTAGCCTCTCCTAGAGAAGGGGCTTGGTAAAATTAGCGGGAATATTAGCTACTAAAAGCTGATATCCCCAGCTAGAAAATAGATTTCAATTTGAATTTGGAATTGATTTATGGTAGCCCAAATCAGTGAAAGCAAAGCATCAAATCAACTGATAATAACCTGGGAACCCTTACCCAAAGATTTTCAACTAGAGGATGAGCCGGTGGAGAATACAGGTCAGCCAATATTAGCTGGTGCTTTGCGTGAAAGTTTAGAAATTAGTGGCTTCATCCAACCCCAAATGTTAATCGCCTCTAACTTGGGATTATGTGCAACTATTAACGGACAACTGGTAATTAAAGCACCAGATTGGGTGTATGTACCAACAGTGAAAGAAATTATTAGTAATCGCAAAAGTTACACACCAGTTTTAGAAGGTGAAATTCCACTAATTGTGATGGAATTTGTTTCTGATACTGACGGTGGAGAATATTCTGTTAAGCGTTCTTATCCACCAGGCAGATGGTTTTTTTACGAACAAATACTGCAAGTTCCTATTTATATAATTTTTGAACCTAATGGGGGATTATTGGAATATTATCAATTGGAAAATGGACATTATGAATTAAAATTACCAGACGAAAATGGCCATCATTTCATAGAAGCAATGAACTTATTTTTGGGAACATGGCAAGGAACAAAAGAAGCTCATAGTGGTTATTGGTTACGTTGGTGGGATCGAAATGGCAACTTGTTACCTTGGGCGGTGGAAAAAATTGAACAAGAACGTCAACGTGCTGAACAAGAACGTCAACGTGCCGAACAAGAACGTCAACGTGCCGAACAAGAACGTCAACGTGCTGAACAAGAACGTCAACAAAAAGAAAGATTAATTGGTTATTTACAGTCGCAAGGAATTGACCCCAATAATTTGCCTGGTTTTGAATAGAAATGTTGTTGGGTTGTTAACCGTTGATTGTTGACTGTTGACGGTTGACGGTTAACCGTTCCCTGTTTGCTCTGAATGTTGCCATAGGGCATCAACAGTTACAAATTCATAGCCTTGTTGTAGCAATTGAGGAATGAGAATTTTGATTGTGGCAGCAACGTCTTGTCCGCCACAAACACCATCATGTAAAACAATTAAAGAACCATTTTTAACTTGCTGCATAACTCGCTTCACCACAGTATTTACTCCTGGTCGCACCCAATCTTCTGGTACAACACTCCACATTACTGGGCGATAATTCCACTCAAGAAATAATTTTAAAGTAGCAGGTGTAAATAAACCATTAGGGGGACGGACATCCCGCACTTGTTCGGGTTGCAGATTGCAAGCATCATAGATAGCAACTTGGGTTTTTTCTAAACTCAGCTTGAGTTCATTGGGGGAAAGCATGGGAAAAGAGCGATGATCGTAACCATGCAATCCGATCCAGTGTCGGCGATCGCTAACAGCTTTGGCAATGTCTGGCGAACGGTTGACACAAACACCCAACCAAAAAAAACTCGCTGTAATTTTATACTGGTCTAAAACTGCTAACACTTCCGGTGTATGTTGCGGATGGGGGCCATCATCAAATGTCAAAGCGATGGCTTTTTTATGGGGATTGCCCATCCAAAGGCAATTGGGAAAACTCGGCTGGAGAATGCGGTAGAAAATTGGAAACAGGGGAGCTAGTTGCATTTTGCGTTTTTTGCTGGCGAAATTGCGATGTCTGCGACTGGCCTACACTTCTGGCAATCAAGCATATTTGGTTAAATGGTAATCTATAAAAACTCGAAGGGTAGCAGTTGACTGATGACTGATGACTGATGACTGTTGACTGTTGACTGATGGCTCTTAACAGTCAACCGTCAACCGTCAACCGTCAACATAAGATCCACGAGCTTAAATTTGTAACAAAATCTGTAACAGCAATGTTATTTGAGCTAACACTCGTCTAAATTGATGAGAAATCTACGGGTAATCCCTGAATTAGCGAGTAATGTTGCTCAAAGATATACGAGACTATCAAATTCTATTTCTCGCCTCGTTCCTAGTGTTAGGAATTGGTACGCGAGACTGGACGCTGCGACCAGAATTGATTGCAGTAGCGATCGCCACAAGTCTTTCAACTCAATTGGTATTGTCATTAATCCTTGGTCGTTGGTCATTTGGAAATAACAAAGCGCAAAGCTTAAATCTTCGCAGTGCTTTAATTACTTCTTTAGGATTGAGCTTGCTGTTGCGGGCTGACCATTGGACAACAATGGCAATAGCTGTAGCAAGTGCCATCGCCAGCAAATTTATCTTTCGAGTCGGTGAGAAGCATTTCTTTAATCCTGGCAATTTTGGCATTATTTGTGCCTTGATTTTCACTGGTGACGCTTGGGTTTCACCGGGACAGTGGGGTGAAGAGTGGTGGTATGGGCTAGTATTTGCCGGTACTGGCGGTATGGTTTTACAACGAATTGGACGTTGGGACACCACAGCAGCTTTTTTGGGTGCGTATTCCCTACTAGAGGCGATTCGCAATCTCTGGCTGGGTTGGACTTGGGATGTTTACTGGCACCGATTGATGAGCGGATCTTTACTGTTATTTGCTCTATTTATGATCACCGATCCGCGATCGATGCCCAATTCTCGCATCGGGCGCGTAATTTGGGCAATGTGCATCGCCGGATTAACTTTTATCCTGCGAAATTATTTCTTTCTTTCCACCGCAGTTTTCTGGGCACTGTTTATCCTTGCACCATTGACCATCTTGATAGATTTTCTTTGGTCAGCGCCAAGGTTTTCTTGGCAAAGGGGAGATGAGGAGACAAGGGAGTACACAGAAGTCCGAACGGAGGCTTCCTTTGATGGGAACTTCCGAGGGAACAGCAAAGAAGAGTTTTTCCCCTCTGCCCCTGGAGCCTCTTCTGTCCAATGACCAATACTTCTCTGCGAGAGGCTGCGCCAACGACTACGCTCAGTACAAGTGCCCCATGCCCCAGTCACCACTAAATATTGAGGTATTACAATGAAATTTTTTCGATTTTTGAGACCATTATTATTAGCAATTGTAATTGTTTTGTGCTTTGCACCGAGAGCTTGGGCATTTTGTGGATTTTATGTTGCCAAGGCTGATACAAAGCTATATAACAAAGCGTCTCAGGTGGTAATAGCACGGAATGGCGATCGCACTGTCCTCACAATGGCAAATGATTTTCAAGGTGAAGTCAAAGATTTTGCAATGGTGGTACCAGTGCCAACGGTACTGCAAAAAGAGCAAGTCCGCGTCACTGAACCCAAAATTATTGAACGTTTGGACGCTTTTAGCGCACCGCGATTAGTGGAATATTTCGATTCAGATCCTTGTGCCCCGCTTTATGAATATGACCGACCACTAGCATTACCAGCACCAGCAGCAAGCAATGAATCAGCAGGTGCAAGAGGCCGTGATGCTAGTTTGGGTGTGACTGTAGAAGCACGTTTTAATGTCGGTGAATATGACATCGTGATTCTCAGTGCTAAAGAATCCGGTGGACTGGAAACTTGGTTGCAACGCAATGGTTATAAAATTCCCAGAGGAGCAAAACAGTTACTTAAACCCTACGTCCGCTCCTCGATGAAATTCTTTGTTGCGAAAGTCAATCTAGATAAATTCGAGAAATCTGGCTACCAATTTCTTCGCCCGCTACAAATTTCCTATCAGTCACCCAGATTCATGTTGCCAATTCGTTTGGGCATGATTAACGCCACCACCGAACAGGATTTAATTGTTTACATCCTTTCCGCCGAAGGACAGGCAGAAATCACTAATTACCGCACGGTGAAAATTCCCTCCGATGCCAACATTCCTGTATTTGTGAAAAACGAATTTGGTGAATTTTACAAATCCATGTTTCAAACTGTCTACACCAAAGAAGACAAGAAAGTTGGTTTTTTGGAATACGCTTGGGACATGAGTAATTGCGATCCCTGTTCTGCCGATCCCCTAACCCCGGAAGAACTCAAGCAAGCAGGCGTATTTTGGCTAGACGATAATTCTCCAAATAATGTAACAGTGCCGCCCAACTTTCGTCGTCCGTTGCCTAGAAGTGATGTGTTCATCTCCCGGTTGCATGTACGCTACACCCGCGACAAATTCCCCGAAGACTTGATATTTCAACAAACAGGGAATCGTGAATCTTTCCAAGGACGTTATGTTTTGCAACATCCCTTCCAAGGAGAACTCAAGTGCCAAGCAGGTAGAGAATATAAACGTTCTTTACCCAAGCGTTTTGAACAAGAAGCTCAAACCCTAGCCAAACTCACCAACTGGAATATCCAAGACATTCGTAACAAAATGAAACTGAGTCTCAGTAATTTGAGATTGTCTTGGTGGGAAAACTTTCTGTCTTGGTTTGGATTGTATTAATTAGGATTGGGCATGGGGCATGGGGCATTGGGAGTTAAGAGTTAGGAGTTGGGAGTTAGGAGTTGGGAGTTGGGAGTTATTCTTCCCCTGCTCCCCTGCTCCCCTGCTCCCCCATCTCCCCATCTCCCCCATGTCCCCATCTACCCATCTACCCATCTCCCCATCTCCCCATCTCCCCATCTCCCCAATTTCTTGATGAAAGGTAATTTTCTAACGCGTTGTTATAGGCAATACTAAGATATTCTTGCTTTGTTCCTCAAGATTGTCATGGTTCAATTCGATGAACAGCTACGCCGCTTAGTTACCGAAGCCTGTGGATACCCACCTGGAAGCCCTCAGCGTCAGAAGCTGCTCACACAGATTATTCGTTTGACAGCAAGTAGACTCTGGAGGGAAAGTACTCCCTATTATCAAGACGCATTACAACAAACTTGGTTGTATTTCTGTCGTAATGTTTGTGAAGGTTTGACAGGCCAAAAATATGACCCTGCTTATGGTACTGTAATCACCTGGCTGAATGCTTACTTAAAACGGAGACTACAAGACTTTTACCTGAATCAAAACCGGGAACAAGCCACAACAGTCCCTCTTAAAATTCGTCAGTCTAAATTTGGTGGAACAAGTGAAACTATCGATCCTGTAGATAACCTACCGGCTGTTCCTGAAGCACCTCCAATTCTAGAGGAATTGGAAAACTGGGCGAAGGCAGACTTTGATGGAGAACTCCGTAGTATTTATATCAAAGGGCGTCCAGATGTGAATTGTCAGGTGTTAATCCTCAAACGCCTACCTCCGGAAGTTAGTTGGAGAGAGTTATCTGAGGAATTCGGGCTGTCAATTCCGACATTGAGCAGTTTTTATCAACGTCAGTGTCTACCGCGTTTACGTAAATTCGCAGAATCGGAGGGATTGTTAAGCTAATGCACGCTAAAAAAGCATAACTAACAAAAGTAGTTGTTGACTGTTAGTTGTTGAGTGTTAACTGTCAACGGTGAGCCAGCGCCCAGAACAGGGGGTTCTCCCTATGAGCGACTGGCTTTAGTGACTGTGCCTAGCTTCACTTTGAAGGAGTGAACAGCCTTCTTGAATCAATAGACTTTTAAGACAAGTCGGGAAAAGGGGGTGCATGTTTGATATTTTCCCTTTCCCCTTTAACCCCTTCGGGGTTCGCCAGTCGCTCATGGGGGAAACCCCCAAGACCGCGCTGGCTCACCTTTTCCCTTTGACCACAAGAGTGCAAAAAGCAATTGATTGCACTCTTGTGGAAATTACATGATTTTTGTATAAGTCCTGTCTTTATTGAAAACTGGGAAAAATCGAATAAAACCCGATCCTACTGCTGATAAATAAGATTGTAGAAGCTCGCAGATTGTTGATGGATGCAAGTGGTAACATTACCCTGGTAGTCCAAGCACCTAGAGTTAGTCCTGTACAATTCCCAGTTATCATCTACCATTTGCCATGCCTATAACTCAAGCAACTAAACCTAGTGGTGGAAATTCTCTAAAAGTGAAAAGGCAAAAAGCAATATGTTTGTTTTTATGCTTCTTAATGGGTTTGTTATGTATTCTCAGTTCACCTGTGCTGGCAAAAGTTCCAAGCTCATTCAATTCTTTAGCGCAACTGCCTGTTAACAGTACTACCTCTGTGGTTGGAACTACTGACGCTGCTTCACTCGTGGAACAAGGCAAAGTTTTATACGATACTGGCAACTATACTCAAGCCGCCGAAGTTTTGCAAAAAGCTGTGGAGGCTTATCAGCAGCAAGGGGAGAATCTCAGATTAGCAGTGACATTGAGTAATCTCTCCTTAGCTTATCAGCAACTTGGTAAATGGAGTCAGGCACAACAGGCAATTACACAAAGCCTAAATTTGCTTAAAGCCGAGGAGCAAAACCCAAATCTGCAAATATTAGCCCAATCCTTAGACATCCAAGGTCGTTTGCAATTGGCAACGGGACGACCGGAGGCGGCTTTAGCAACTTGGCAGCAGACAGAAGAAATTTATCAGCAAGCAGATAAAAAAAATGGTGTAGTCCGATCGCTAATCAATCAAGCACAAGCTTGGCAAACTCAAGGATTTTACCCGCGCGCAATCAAGACTCTAGATAAACTTCGTCAAAAGCTAAAATCTGAACGCGATTCTATAGAAAAGACAGTGAGTTTGCGATCGCTTGGTGATGCCCTGATGCTAATAGGCAATTTCAAAGACTCACAGGAAGTCTTACAAGAAAGTCTCACAATTGCTCGTAACTTGCAATCACAGGCAGATATTAGCGCTAGTCTGTTCAGCTTGGGAAATAATGCCCTCAAACAAAACGATAAACTAAAAGCCATCGCCTATTATCAACAAACAGTTGCAATATCTCCCTCACCCCTGACAAAAGTCCAAGCTCAACTCAATCACCTGAGTTTACTTATTGAAGACCAACAATGGGCAGAAGTTAAAACTCTTTTACCAGCGATTCAATCTCAACTCGACCAACTCCCACTCAGTCGTGCTAGTATCTACGCTCTGGTTAACTATTCACAAAGTTTATCAAAAGTCAAGAATAATGTTGATTTCCCAACCCAAACATTAACTAAAAATTTTTCCTCCCCATTTCCCATTCAGCAGGAGTTAAACGCGCCGCTACGGCAAACAGCATTCCTACTCGCCAGTGCCATTGAGAAATCCCGGAGTTTAGGAGATAAGCGAGCAGAGGCCTACGCCTTCAAAAATTTAGGTGGTTTGTACGAACAAACCAAACAGTTGTCAGAGGCGCAAAGTCTGACTATGCAAGGATTAGCTTTAGCACAGAGCAGTAATGCACCTGAAATTACCTATGCATTGGAATGGCAGTTAGGTAGATTACTCTGGGCAAAAAATGATATTAATGGTGCGATCGCTGCTTATGATGCTGCTGTGGAAACTCTCCAATCTCTCCGCAGAGATTTAGTAGTAAATAACGACGTAGTTAATCAAGATGTACAATTCAACTTTCGGGACAGCGTGGAACCCGTTTACCGACAGTCAGTACAATTATTGCTGCAATCTCAAGATGGAAAAACAGACGAGAAAATATTAGAAAAAGCACGCCAGGTCTTCCTATGTGTTAATTGGCAATTGGTTGTGATTTCGACATAGAAAATATACTTTCAACCCTGTTCTCTGGGACATAACAAAACGACCATTGGACAACCAGACTTAGCAATTTCTGATAGCCTGAATAAATTCCTGTACAGCATCGTACTGGTCAGGCATAGCAATATAACGCAGTAGTAGGGCGGGGTCTAAATCAGGGAAAAATCCACTCCGGTCTACTTCTGAATATTCGCCCCCCTCATTCAGACGAAATATTTTTATAGAGTTAGATTTCCAAAACCAGACCTCAGGGACTTTTTTGGGTTTATATAACTCCTTCCTATTGATAGTTCCACTGGTGACAATAACTTCAATAACGATGTCAGGAACTTCTTTTTTTGTGCCAATGCTGTAAGACTCATCTGGTGTACCAGAAGCATACCCCGGTTCTTCTAAGGTATACCCACCACGACCGTAAAACCGGATACCCAACTCTCTCATGTAAGCTTCTAGCAAATAACCCAGAGTTCTTTTCACGAATTCATGTTCTTCACCAATCGGAGACATAATTTCTAGCATTCCTGACAAATAAGACAATCGGACATTGTGGTTGTCTAATAGCTGGGCTTCAATCCCTTTGAATTGCTGCCAAGAAATATCTTTAAGAGTTACGAGTTTTTCTTCTATCGGCTGGTCTAAAAGTGGAATGCTCATATCAACACTTCCTTAAAAAACCAAAGTAGAAATTGCATTTTCTTTTTTGCTGAAG
>Ga0314810_100024_pt1 | contig 18431 bp, 15 predicted proteins | sample STEome_8_FD_202331 | JGI IMG/M metagenome (GOLD analysis project Ga0314810, IMG submission 202331) | Metatranscriptome of soil surface biofilm microbial communities from soil inoculated with nitrogen-fixing consortium DG1, State College... ... | reverse complement strand
GGAAAATTTAAAATTAGATATTAATTCCGAATTATTTTTAGCGAGTATATGTGAGTATGCACTGGAAGTTAAATTAGCATTTGCTAATTGGAGAAATCCCAGTATTGGTAAGCACGATATTGAACTGTATAAGCGTGGCTATCAACTGATTCATGTGCCTGGAGGTAAGGATAGTGCTGATGCTAAAATGATTGGATTTGGTGCTTCTATATTACGCTCATATCCCACAGTTAAAGAAATTTTTGTCTGTTCTGGCGATGGAATTTTAGTTCACCTCTGTAACGAACTGCAAAATCAAGGCTTGATTGTTTATTGGGTGCGTAGACAAGGACAAACTTTGCATATAGAAAACAGAAATACTGGTAACTTAACTCATTATTCCATAACAATAGCTAGAGAAATTCCATCTTTGCAACAAGTAGTTGCAGAAATTCAGGATTTAATTAAAAATGAACAAAATTCAATCAATACTAAATTACAAAATTTAGCCACCATTGCCAATTTATTTGAAGAAAGGCGTAATCTTAATACTAACATTCATCAAAATTCCCCAGAAATTGCAGAAGCAATTTATCCTCAAGATGAGTTATCTACACAATCGATTAACATTAAACTAGAGGAAGAAGAAAAGTTTATTCAAATTGGCGATCGCCAGACATTAGATAAATTTTTATTAAAAATAATTCGAGATTTTCAAATCAATTCTCCTCAAACTAAATTATCTGTATCTAAACTAGGTACAGAGATACAAAAAATAACAGGAGTATCTCCTACTTCAATTGTCAAAAAGCTAAAATTAGGTTCTAGTTTTACCAAATATTTAGAATCATCTTCTACATTTGTATTAAAACCAAATGGCAAAGACTATGAGGTAATGCTGCAATAGAAATTTGGTTTGATGAGAAAAATTTACTTGTGTAGATAGGGAACAGACAACAGGAAAAACATAGTACGAAGTGTACTGAGTTTTTCATAAATTGAAGAAGAATACAGAATACAGAATTCAGAATTCTGAATTCTGAATTCAGCAATCTTTCAGTGGGGGATTTAGACCCGCCACTGATAGCTAAGCAAGCTATCCACCAGTCGCACAAAATAACTTTCCCGTATTCTGATGACTGACGCATGTATTAGACTTCTTACAGAAGTCGGAAAAAGGGGGTATATGTTTGGTATTTTAACCTTTCCCCGGTTGGTGAGCTTGTCGAACCATTAACATGTATCCCTTTGACCACAAGAGTGCCTTTTGAGTTCATAATTCAGTATTATGTAAAAAGATGTGAAGAAATGTAAATATTAAAATGCAAGATAAAGTCGTTGTTATTGTCGGTGCTACCGGCGGTATTGGTTCAGCCTTAACACGTAAACTTGCTTCTAGCAAAGTGAAGTTTGTATTGGCTGCGAGGGATGCTGTGCGTTTAACCACACTGGCTGCTGATTTACCAGGGCAAGTTTTGACTGTTCCCACCGATATTACCGATCCTCAACAAGTAAAGACTTTGATTGAAAAAACTGTTGCTGAGTTTGGTCAAATTGATATCTTGGTGAATGCTGCTGGTGCTGGTATACTCAAGCCTTACAATAGCCTGGAACCTGCTGATTTAGACAAAATGTTAGATGTCAACTTAAAAGGCAGTTTCTACACCACTCAAGCTGCTGCCCAAGAGATGCAGAAACACAAGTCTGGTCACATCTGTAATGTGGTAGGAATTCTCGGCAAGCATTCAATGGGAATGGCGGCGGCTTATTCTGCTTCCAAGTTTGGTGTTGTCGGTTTTAGCAAATGCATGGCAGAGGAACTCAAGCGCTTTGGTATCAAGTTCACGCTATTCTACTTTGGTGGGGTAGATTCTCCTTTTTGGGATAACGTCAGCTTAAAAGTAGACCGGAAAAAAATGCTTAGTGCTGAAACTGCCGCCAATGCGATTTTCTTTGCCCTTTCTGCCGAACCGCAAGCTGTACCAATGGAGATAAACATTCAACCCGATAGTCATTTGTTTTTTTAGGTCTGGAGACATTGTAGTTCGCTTACATAATTCTTGCCTGGGAAAGACCTGAAAATTTAGCAAAAAAGGCAAAATTTAAAGATATATAAGCTGATATGCTGGATTTTCAGTAACTATGAAACTCGATAGCGTTCATTTCTATGTAGAAAACGCCAAAAAGTGGCGGGATTGGTTTGTAAACCATCTTGGTTTTCAAGCAGCAGCCCATCACAGTAGTTCATTTCATACTTGTACGGAAGTCGTTAAAAGTGGTAACGTCTGCTTTTTGCTGTCTTCACCACTGTTACCCACAAGTCCGGTGGCTGAATTTCTCCGTCAATATCCCCCCGGCGTAGCCGATGTTGCCTTTGCTGTGGAAGACGTAGAAGCAGCGATCGCACATGCTAAAATCCAGGGTGCCACAGTTTTACAACCCATACTCGAAGAAAATGTAGGCGGAACATTCGTTAAGTCCAGCAAAATTGCCGCTTGGGGTGGGCTGACCCATACATTCATAGAAAGAGGAGTAGATTCTTTCACCGCGTCTCCTTCTCCCCGTGTCCCTGCGTCTTCTTTAATTACTGCCATAGATCACATCGTACTGAATGTGGCAATTGGCGATTTAGAACGTGCTGTTGCTTGGTATGAAAACATCCTGGATTTTAAACCACAGCAGGTATTTAAAATTAAAACCGATCGCTCTGCTTTACATAGTCAAGTGATGGTTTCGCGTAACGGCAACGTCCAATTGCCAATTAATGAACCAGCTTCTAGAAATTCGCAAATTCAGGAATTTTTAGATGTAAATCGGGGGCCAGGTATTCAACATATTGCTTTGCGGACAACAAATCTTGTAAGTGCGATCGCCAAATTTCGTGCTAGTGGTTTATCCTTACTTTCAGTTCCCCAAAGCTATTACACACAATTAAAACAGCGTCCGAAATTTCCATTATCAGATATAGAAATTGCAGCGATCGCCCAACAAGAAATTCTCGTTGATTGGCAAGAATATACTCCTTTAGATGGACGAAATAACGCGCCATTATTACTACAAATTTTTACCCAACCAATATTTGAACAGCCGACATTCTTCTTTGAATTCATTGAGCGCCGTTTCCAAGCTCAAGGTTTTGGCGAAGGCAACTTTCGTGCTTTATTTGAAGCCATTGAAAGCGAACAAATCAAACGCGGTAGTCTACAATAAACCACTTGCACTCTTGTGGTCAAAGGAAAAGGTTAATGGTTCGACAAGCTCACCAACCGGGGAAAGGGAAAATACCAAACCTTTCCCCCTTTCCCCTTTCCCTTTTCCCGACTTCTGCAAGAAGTCTAATGTTGTTGACGTATCCTTTGCCACACAGTAAAGCCCAAAAGAATAATAATACTACTGGCGGTGGCTAACATGACAGCGAAAGTCATACCTTGTATTCTCATCGCTAGTAAGTTGCAAACCAAAGTAACTCCCCACAGTGTGAATGCTGCATGGCGTTGGGAGAGTCCCCAGGCTAGCAAGCGGTGATGCAGGTGGTCTTTGCCAGGGGTGCTCAGAGGGTTATTTCCTGCTAATAGCCTTCGTACAAATACTTGAGTAGTATCTAGTACGGGCAACAACAAAAATAAAACCGTGGGTATGAGAGCGTAGACTGTGTTTTGTTGCAGTTTGCCTAAAATACTAGTTGCTGCCAATACATAGCCGAAAAAGTAGGCTCCAGCATCGCCCATAATAATCCGTGACGGATGGAAGTTGTGGCGTAAAAAGCCCAGTGCCGCACCCCCTAAGGCTGCCAAAACTAAAGTAGCCGCCGCACGATTGTTAAATTGAGCTGAAACCCCCAACAAACTCATGGCGGTAATAAAGCTGATTCCTCCCGCCAAACCATCCATCCCATCCATTAAATTGATGGCGTTGGTAATCCCCACTACCCATAGTACTGTCAGGCACATGGACAGAAGTGAATCGATGGGTGTGCCAAACATCACTTTCACACTGATGCCGTTAGCTACGAGTAACAGTGCTGTGACAATTTGTGCCCACAAACGAACGGAGGGCGGTAAACCGAACTGATCGTCAATAAAGCCCACTAGGACTAATATTGAACCCCCCAAGAGAATAGTTAGTACCTGAGCCAATACGTTTTGGACTTCGATGGGTCGTAAAAGACTAGCTAATACCAGCGCGGCAATTACACCGGCGTAGATAGCTAGCCCGCCTGCATTGGGCAAAGGTTCTCGATTCAGCCGCCGTGCGTTTGGTTGGTCTGCCCAACCTACTCGCAAGGCGAATTTGCGTACAGTGGGAATTAAACGCCAGGTTACAAGCCAAGCTAAGAGGAATGTAAATACTACTGCCAACCAGCCGGTGCCGCTAGGTTCGACAATACCAAGGGATTTAAGGGAGTTGTCTAGGTTCATCTCCCAATTCAAGCATTACTGCCAGTATTTAATATGAGGATCACCTGTATATTAATCAATTTTTCAATTCCATTTGTAACTTGACTTGTTGGAGACATTAGCACTCTTGACCTGTGAGTGCTAAATTGTCTAATGGAAGCGCTTGAGAAATAAAACATGGCGAAAATTATTGCATTTGACGAGGAATCGCGGCGAGCTCTAGAAAGGGGTGTTAACGCCCTTGCGGATGCCGTAAAAATCACCTTGGGGCCCAAAGGTCGTAATGTACTTTTAGAGAAAAAAATTTGGCGCACCTCAAATTGTCAACGATGGTATCACTGTTGCCAAGGAAATTGAATTAGAAGATCCTTTGGAAAATACAGGTGCAAGACTCATCCAGGAAGTGGCATCAAAAACTAAAGATGTTGCTGGGGATGGAACTACAACTGCTACCGTTTTGGCACAGGCTTTGATTCGGGAAGGTCTGAAGAACGTTGCGGCCGGTAGTAATCCAGTGAGCTTAAAGCGCGGGATCGACAAGACTATCGAAGCGTTAGTACAAGAAATTGCCAAGATAGCTAAACCAGTCGAAGGAAGTGCCATCGCTCAAGTTGCCACTGTCTCTGCCGGAAACGACGAAGAAGTTGGCAATATGCTAGCCCAAGCAATGGAAAAAGTCACCAAGGATGGTGTGATTACCGTTGAAGAATCAAAATCCCTGACAACTGAATTAGAAGTGGTTGAAGGGATGCAAATTGACAGGGGTTATATTTCTCCTTACTTTGTCACCAACAACGAACGGCAAATCGTGGAATTTGAAAATGCCCGCATCCTGATTACTGATAAAAAAATCAGCAGCATTCAGGATTTAGTGCCGGTGTTGGAAAAAGTTGCCCGTTCCGGTCAGCCTTTGCTGATTATCGCGGAAGATGTGGAAGGAGACGCCTTGGCAACCTTGGTTGTGAACAAAGCGCGGGGTGTACTGACTGTAGCTGCCATCAAAGCTCCTGGTTTTGGCGATCGCCGCAAAGCCTTACTCCAAGATATTGCCATTCTCACCGATGGACAATTGATTTCTGAAGAAATCGGCTTGAGTTTGGATACTGCTTCTTTAGAAACCCTGGGAACTGCTCGGAAAATCACCATCGACAAAGAAAACACCACAATTGTCGCTGGTAGTTCCACCAAGCCAGAAGTGCAAAAGCGGATTGGTCAAATTCGCAGACAGTTAGAAGAAACAGATTCTGACTACGACAAAGAAAAACTCCAAGAACGCATCGCTAAGCTAGCTGGCGGTGTGGCAGTGATTAAAGTAGGTGCGGCCACAGAAACTGAACTCAAAGACCGCAAATTGCGAATTGAAGACGCCCTGAACGCCACAAAAGCAGCTGTGGAAGAAGGCATTGTTCCTGGCGGTGGAACCACCCTGATTCACCTCTCCAAGGCAGTAGAAACCATTAAAAACAGCCTGGATGCAGAAGAAAAAATTGGAGCTGATATTGTCCAGCGTTCCTTAGAAGCTCCCTTGCGTCAAATAGCAGACAACGCTGGTGCAGAAGGTTCTGTGATTGTCTCCAAAGTCCGGGAAACCGAATTTAACATTGGCTATAATGCTGCTACCGGAGAATTTGAAGATTTAATCGCTGCTGGTATTATTGACCCCGCTAAGGTAGTGCGTTCAGCTATACAAAACGCTGGTTCCATTGCTGGCTTAGTCTTAACCACCGAAGCGATCGTTGTTGAAAAGCCTGAAAAGAAACCTGCTGCTGCTGCTCCTGATATGGGCGGTATGGGCGGTATGGGCGGTATGGGTGGTATGGGCGGCATGTTCTAAACTCTGCTGACCCGAATCCAGAATTTAGAATTCAGAATCCAGAATCCAGAATTTAGAATCCAGAATTTGCTGGCTCTTAAGATTAATATTTTTGCAGCAGTTTGTCTTGCCAGGGCAAACTGTTTTTTTATACCATTGCTGATTCAAAAGCAATATGTTATCTCTATTGCTGGTAACTTACCACCTTTTTTTACTTTTTATAAAATAACGTGTATATCATTTGCCCTCTCTCATTCACCAATGACCAATGACTAATGACTATTAGGTAATATTTCATGCCACGAAAATTGCACCGCGCTCTAAAAGTAGTAACAAAGGCATTTGAAGATGAGTTTCACCACCAACCAGGAACTCTGCCAGGGACAATTTTTATTGATGCAGATGCTCCACAGCCAATAATTTTCTTGATTGATTACAACCAGACGAATTGTATTCGCGAACAAATATCAACTCCAGAGGAATGTATGCCATATCTAGAGATGGAAAGCGTTTCTTGGGTGGACGTACAAGGTTTAGGTAGTCAAGATATCTTACAAAGATTGGGTAGAGTTTTTAATTTACATCCTTTGGTTTTAGAAGATGTAGTCAATGTACCAGAGCGTCCGAAAACAGAGGATTATGAAGACCAATTAATTTTCATCTCTCGCATGGTAGTACCCAAGGAAAAAACATGTGGTTTTTATAGCGAACAAGTGAGTTTAATCCTGGGTAAAAATTATTTGCTGACAGTCCAAGAAGAACCAGAACATGATTGTTTTGAACCAGTGCGATCGCGAATTGAAAAAAGCAAAGGCATCATTCGCACTAAAAAAGCTGATTATTTAGCTTATGCTATCTTAGATGCCATTATTGATGGCTATTTTCCAGTGCTGGAACTTTATGGCGAGCGAATCGAAGAATTAGAAGAAGAAGTGATAGTTAAACCGACTCCGCAAACACTACAAAATATTTATCAAATTAGGCGAGAATTACTGCAATTACGTCGTGCTATCTGGCCGCAGCGAGATGCAATTAATTCTTTAATTCGTGATGGCAGCGATTTAATTAGTGAAGAGGTGGGAATTTACCTGCGAGATTGTTACGACCATGCCGTACAAGTAATGGATATGGTGGAAACTTACCGAGAACTAGCATCTGGACTCATGGATGTATATCTTTCGGCGGTGAGCAACAAAATGAATGAAATCATGAAAGTGTTGACAGTGGTTTCGTCAATTTTTATTCCATTGACTTTTGTTGCCGGAATATATGGTATGAATTTCAATACCGAGAAATCGCCATATAATATGCCTGAATTAAATTGGTACTGGGGTTACCCGGCATGTTTAGCAGTTATGGTGGCCATCTCAGTTTGTCTTTTATGGTTTTTTTGGCAGCGAGGCTGGCTACAAAATTCTGTACCAGTTAAGCGTGATTAAAATTGCAGGCGATCGCTGAATCGAATATACATTCATTATTGTGGGAGTTAATATTTTAAAAATATGAGGAGTAGCGACCAGAATTTAATAATTTTGACCATTTATATTATTGTTGTTTCCTATGTTTTTAACCGCATGGTTGAATCCATCGACGACCAAGTTAAATTTGAATTTAAAAAAGGAGTTGTTGACGACCAGCTAAAAGAGCAAAATCTCGACGACAAAATTGGGGTTTCCTTTAAATTCAAATCTTCATACGCCATTGACGACCTGAAAGATTTAGGACTGAGTATTGAAAATAAATCTGAAAATATTGCTGTATACGTTGATTGGGACAACAGTTCTTTAGTAGTTGAACATAGCAAACAATCGCGCCGAGTAATTCGCAAATCACCAGACTTAACCCGCGACTTAGCTGTACCCCAAAGCCCTAGCTTGATTGCTCCCAAAAAGACACTTTCTGAGACAGTCACAGCAGAAGATGTTTTGCAGCGCCAAGAAAATGGCACCTACTCAGCTAACAAACCACTCATTGATATCAATGGACTGCAAAAAGGGCAAAAAAAATTGTACAACGACTTTATAAATAGAAGAAAAGAATTAGACTTTTCCCTACAACTAGTATTAAGAGTATCTGAGGTGCGTGTAGGTTTAGCTCCCGGTGTCAATTTTCCTCCTATTAGCATTATCAACTGTCCTTTCACAGTCAGAAAATTACCTTGGACTTATGCACTACCTTGGAACAAGAAGAAGTAATAAGTTGTTGACGGTTGACGGTTGAATGTTGACGGTTGACGGTTGATGGTTGACGTTTGACGGTTGACGTTTGATGGTTGACGGTTGACAGGCTAAAAAGGCATCTTTATTTATGCCATTGCTAGAATTAATCAGTTTTCCCAACATATTAATAAGCTATTGCACTTACTCAACAGTCAACAGTCAACAGTCATCAGTCATCAGTCATCAGTCATCAGTCAACGTCAAATTGCCACTGAAATAGGTTTACTAATTTAACACAATATGCCATCCAAGATTACACTGGAGGTAGGGAGAGAGTAGACGCAGGCGGTTGCAGATCGGTGATAATCACTGGTTTGAGGAAAGTCCGGACTCCCGAAAGACCAAACTTGCTGGATAACGTCCAGTGCGAGCGATCGTGAGGATAGTGCCACAGAAAGATACCGCCAAAACAGTTAGGAGTTAACAGTTAGGAGTTAGGAATTATTAATTCTTAACTCATCACTCATAACTCCTAATTGAATTTGGTAAGGGTGCAAAGGTGCGGTAAGAGCGCACCAGCAGCATCGAGAGGTGCTGGCTCGGTAAACCCCGGTTGGGAGCAAGGCCGAAGGAACTACGGTTGGTCTTTTACCAGTTCCGCTCAACAAGAGCCGCTAGAGGCGTCTGGTAACAGGCGTCCCAGATAGATAACTGCCCTCGCAAGAGAACAGAATCCGGCTTATGTGCTGCTCTTAAACTATGTGAGGTATGGAGGTTCAGCTTCCTACCTCATTAATTTGTATTGCGTGAATTTTGAATTCGGAGCGAAGCGACGTGACCCTAGTTTATCCACGCCGTCAACGACAACTCGAAAGCTTAGTCAAAAAATTTGGTTTGTCTGCACAAGCACCAATCAAATGGCAACTATTGGACTTAGCGCTAACTCATCCCACTGTTTCTGACTCAGCAAATTATGAACAGTTGGAGTTTGTTGGTGACGCAGTGGTAAGGCTAGTGTCAGCTGTGGTGTTGTGGGAAAATTACCCAGATTGTCCAGTGGGGGATTTTGCGGCAATTCGTTCGGTGTTGGTGAGCGATCGCATTCTCGCCCAATTAGCTAGAGAATATGGTTTGGAGCTATATTTGCTAGTTGCTGGCAGTGCTACGGCTGATAAAGTTGGTCAAGAGTCACGACTAGCTGATGCTTTTGAAGCAGTTTTGGGTGCGCTTTACTTAAGTACTCAAAATCTAGAACTGATTCGCCCTTGGCTAGATCCCCACTTTCAACAACTAGCCGCAGAAATTCGCCTCGATCCAGCTAGGCTTAATTACAAAGCTGCTCTACAAGAATGGACACAGGCACAATTTAAAGTTTTACCAGAATACCGAGTTGTAGAAGTCAATCAACCCCACCGCAACCAAGAACGTTTCGTTGCTGAAGTCTGGCTACACGGAAACATGCTCGGACAAGGTAAAGGACGCTCAATCAAAACCGCCGAACAAGCAGCAGCTAAAGTAGCTTTTTTAGCAATTACAAATCAGGAAAAACCCTGAACTCAAAAGATTGGAATTAAATTAATAATTCAGATGGTTGTTATTGGGCATGGGGCATGGGACAGGAAAGAATAATAACTCTGAGTGTCCCTGGTCAACAGTCAACAGTCAACAGTCATCAGTCAACATCCCGCACGCCCAATGACTAATAACTAATGACTAAATAAAAAATGACAAATCAAATTAAAATCGCTGTTATCGGAGTTGGGCGTTGGGGTGTGCATTTATTACGAAATTTTTTAGCACATCCATCTGTCAGTGTGATTGCTGTGGTAGACCCGCATCCAGAAAGATTGACAGCGGTAAAACAGCAGTTTAATTTAAATGAAGATGTAATATTAACAACACAATGGCAGGATTTGAAGCAAGTGCCAGGGCTGACAGCAGTGGCGATCGCTACTCCAGCTAGCACTCACTATGCTTTAATTCAAGACGCTCTGCAACAGGGATACCATGTTTTGGCAGAAAAACCCCTAACTCTCGACCCAGCAGAATGCCGGGAGCTTTGCCAGTTAGCAGAGCAGCATAATTTAATATTGATGGTTGACCACACCTATTTATTCCACCCAGCAGTTGAGCGGGGACAAACTGTAGTTCAAGCCGGTAAATTAGGGGATTTGCGCTATGGCTACGCTACCCGCACCCATTTAGGCCCTGTGCGCCAAGATGTTGATGCTTTATGGGACTTAGCGATTCACGATATTGCTATTTTTAACACTTGGTTGGGTCAATCCCCTGTGAAAGTACAGGCAAAGGGTATGGTATGGCTACAGGGAGCAGTGGGGGAAGACGCGGAGAGTGGGAGAGGCGAGGACACAGAAAAATTACTCTGTGCGTCCCCCTTTGAGTTCGGAAGTTTGGACTCGACGGAAACCGCCTTTCCTGCGGAACGCTTCGCGAACGCGCAGCGTCTGGTAGAGAATACTCCAACTTCCTCACCGCGTCCCCGTGTCTCCGTGTCTCCGTCCCAAGCCGGGGCTGTGACTTCTCTCGGTGTCTCCGTGTCTCCGTCCCAAGGACTAGCTGACTTAGTATGGATAACACTGACATACCCAGATAACTTTCAAGCTTGTATTCACTTGTGCTGGCTCAATCCCGATAAGCAGCGACGATTGGGGATTGTAGGCAGTCGTGGTAGTTTAATTTTTGATGAATTGTCACTATCTTCACCTCTAACCCTGCTACATGGGGAGTTTGAACAACAAGGTAACCAATTTATTCCTGTGAATCAAAGTGAGGTGATGCTGGAATTAGAACCAGGAGAACCTTTACAACGGGTTTGCGATCGCTTTGTTGTCTCTATTCTTAACAATACCCCCTCAGAAATTTCTTCTGGCTGGGTCGGGACGCAGTTAGTAGAAATCCTTGCAGCTTTGACGGTATCTCTTAAAGAAGACGGTAAAGTTGTTTTTCTCAACCAATAGCCAAGGAGAATGACTAAATAACCTAACGCCAGTAGATAGGGCCAAACAAATCCAAAATCCAAAACTTGTACTGAGCCTGTCGAAGTATCCAAAATCTAAAATTGTCTCACCTTTGAGAAGTCCCATTTGCATAAACCCCTCCTTTTGGGAGACTGAGCAGGATAGTTTGCTGGGGTGAAAGACTAATTTGATAAATCTCTTTACCAGGTAGCTGCTGAAGGTTTGGGGAGTTATTTTTGTTTGTCTGTACTTTCTGGGTTTTGCTGCTCCCCACCGCTACAACTCTTTCTGACTCCTGTGGATGAGGTTGACGACCTACCTTTACCCCCTCGTTTCCAGAGGAGAATCCAATATCGCCTGCATTTCCTTGTTTGTGAGAAATAGGTAACAGAGAAATATCAATCAAAGGTAAGGTAATCTTGACTGTTGTACCTTGATGAAGTCCCACACTTTCAAGAGTGATGGTACCTCCCATGAGTTCGATTAAGTTACGTGAAATTGCTAGCCCCAGTCCAGTACCTTCATACTGACGTGTGGTTACGCCATTCACCATTACAAAGGGGCGAAATAATTTGTGCTGTTGTGCGGGATCGATACCTATACCTGTATCTTTAACAAACACCACTGCTTGAGATTTACCATTACTATATTCAATGTCTGTAGTGATGGTAATGCTTCCACTGTCAGTGAATTTGGTGGCGTTACCGATAACATTAATTAACACCTGCTTGAGTTTTACTGCATCTGCGTTAATTGGTATCGGTTCAGTACCTAACTCACATTTCAATTGCAAGCCTTTTTGTTGAACATTAACTGATTGTAAGTTAATCACCTCTAGTAATAATTGTCGTAAGTCAAGAGGTGCTGTAACTACTGAAAGTTTCCCTGCTTCAATTTTAGAAATATCGAGTAAATCATTAATAATTCCTAGCAGGTGAATTGCTGTTTCATCTGCACGTTTGAGAAACTCTAGTTCTTCTTCTCGGTCATCACATAAACCATCTGCAACCAAGCGAATACAGTTAATAATAATATTCAATGGGTTTCTCAATTCGTGGGAAGTTGTGGCCAAAAACTGACTTTTAACTTGGTTAGCGCTTTTTGCTTCTTTCCAAGCGGTTTCTAGTTCTTCTGAACCAGCTTTGAGCCGTTGCACCATTTGGTCTAGTGCTTGAGCTAGTTGGTCAAATTCTCGAATTTTGAAGTTGCGAGGAACTGGTTGTGCAGCGTGGTGAGAGTGAATATTGAGAGCGTAATCTCGTAATTCTTCTACAGGACTTGCCAAGTAAGGAGCTAGATATAAAGATGCTAATAAACTTGCACCAATTAAACCAACTGTTAAAACAATGAGAATAAGTTTGATTTCTTCTAAACCAAAAAGGGCATTATCAACTGTGGTAACAGCTAAAATTATCCATTTTTGCTGTTGTTGTTGACTGAGTGGATTAGGGATCGCTGTATAGCCAGCTACTAATTCTTGTTCTTTGTCTTGTTCCCTAAATGATAAATTTATGGAATCGTTGCGTCCAGTAATTGCATTTTTGATTATGCTTTTGAGTTGGGAAGCATTTGGATGCTGTTCGATATTAGTTCCTACCCAACCTGTTAATGGATGCGCCAAAATTGTACCGTCTTCGGCAATCACTACCATTGCACCTGTAAGCGATCCCGGCCGATTTTTGGTTTGTTGATACAGTCTTGATTTAATACTTAAACTGTAAACTAAATTTGTTCGGCGATCGTAAACTGGTGCAGATAAAACTAATTGCAGCTGATTTTGACTGTTTCTTTTACCAGTCATTCCTGATTTTGGCGGAAAGACTGCTTTGACATCAACTCCGTCATTAGGCAAAGGAAATTTTAATTCTCCAATTACTTCATCGCCGCAATCACTGGCAATTATTTTCTGATTGACGACTTCTGTTAATTGGACGCACTCAATACTTGCTGGGAGTCGTTGCTTTAGCTGCTTGAGAATTTCTTCCTCTTCTAACGGCAAGTTTGAGGGAATTACTGTGGTTTTACTGACACTGAGCAAATGCGCTTTTAATAGAGTGATGGCATCTACAGTTTTCTCAGCTTTACTAATAGCGCTTTCTGTTAAATTCTGACGGGCAGTTGCCAATAGGCTAGAACGTGCTTTATTCAAAGCCACAATTTCACCTACAAGCAAAACTGGGACGAATAAAAGCAATATTCTCGTTACTAAAATTCGGCGAAAGGATGATTGGCGGGAATTAGTCATCGACTGTCTCACTTTGCATCTGCAAACCGTAAAAGCAAAGATATGCAACTTAGATCGGCTAAATGAGACATTTCATCATGTTATCATAACTTTATTTTCAATGTTTAAAAATAACAAATTGTTATAGTTGAAAAAGAAACCTAGTATACCAAAAGTTATATACGGTGAATTTAAAAACGATTTGTGTTGCATATGAATACAGTAGTTAAACTTCATCCAAGTTGAGAAGAGGAGTTTTTCAAAAATGAACAGCGAACGGGAAACCAAGAACGAGAAAGAGTCTACAATTGGGAGATAAAACTTGATTTTGAAAAAAATTCAGGGTTTCAAAGTAGACGTGGTTTAAATAGTGAAATAGTAGTTTGTAGGGAGGAATTTTTTTCCACCTACACACTTTAAAGCAAAACACGAAAATTGTGAAAGTAATTGAATGCTGCAACATCGTCCTCATACTACAGTTGTTTTAGCGATGAGTGCAGATGGCAAGATAGCAGATTATAGGCGATCGCCTGCTCGGTTTGGTTCAAGGGCTGATAAAGTGCACTTAGAAAAACAAATCGCTGCCTCTGATGCCGTTTTATTCGGTGCTGGTACTCTAAGTGCCTACGGAACAACACTTACAATATCAAATCCGAACTTATTGCAACGTCGGGCACAAGGGGTTAAACCCCTCCAGCCAATTCATATAGTGATTACACATTCTGGAAACCTCAATCCGGAAATTAGCTTTTTTAAGCAACCAGTTCAACGCTGGTTATTGACGACGATGGCGGGAGCAGCTTCCTGGAATTTATGCGAAAATACACTTACAGACCACTTGCCTGAACTGAAGAAAGAGGAAAATGGCACTGGTTCCCCAGAAGGGTGGCACTTACAAGAACTCTCAAAACCACGGCAAAATGGCGTCTCCCAAACCTCAGCAAAGGAGTATACTCCAAAATTTGAGCGGATTCTGGTTTTTGAAACACCAACGGGAGAAATTGATATTTCCACAGCTTTGAAGCATCTAGCCACTCTACATATAACACGCTTAGTGGTTTTAGGTGGCGGTCAATTGGTAGCTTCCTTACTGCAATTAGATTTAATCGATGAATTATGGTTGACTGTTTGTCCGCTGATTTTAGGCGGTACTGACGCACCCACACCGGTAGACGGACAAGGATTTTTATCTGATTTAGCTCCCAAATTGCAGCTTCTAGAAGTTAATACAGTCGAGCAAGAAGTATTTTTGCACTATCGCCTGCAACGATGAGCTTTCTTAGATTAGGCTAATTAAGGAATTGGGCATAGGGCATGGGGAGATTATGAGGTAGGGGAAAGGTTAAAGGGAAAAGGGAAAAGGGATAAATTTAACCTTTCTCCCTTACCCCTTTCCCTTTCACCATTCCCTGGAAAGTCCTGGAAAGCCCAATGCCCAATGCCCAATGCCCCATGCCCTACTCTCTTAACAACTGACACAATGGTGGAACAACTCAAACCCCGCTATTCTGTTCTTTGGACGGACAAAATCGCCGAAGTACCGCAAGATGCCTGGAATGCTTTGGCTGTACCACTCAAAACACCATTTTTAGAGTGGGAGTGGCTGAATAATCTTGAAACTTCCCAGAGTGCTACACCTAAAACTGGTTGGTTGCCCAATCATTTGACGTTGTGGCGAGACAGAACACTGATTGCTGCGGCCCCTCTTTATCTCAAAGGACATAGTTCTGGTGAATTTGTCTTCGATCATCAATGGGCAGAGTTAAGCGATCGCATTGGCATACGCTATTATCCCAAACTGCTGGGAATGACACCATTTACCCCCGCTGAGGGTTATCGGTTTTTAATTGCCCCAGGAGAAGATGAAGAAGAAATTACAGCGATAATTGTGCATGAAATTGACACTTTCTGCGCTAAAAATCGCATCTCTGGTTGTCATTTTCTCTTTGTCGATCCCCAATGGCGGCCGATATTAGAACGGCATGGTTTTACGAGTTGGTTGCACCACAGCTTCATTTGGGAAAATTCTGGTTTTAAAACTTTTGATGACTATTTGCAAGTATTTAATGCCAATCAACGTCGCAATATCAAACGCGAACGGAAAGCTGTGGAAAAAGCAGGTTTACGATTGCAACCATTGACTGGGGATCGCATTCCTTCATCTTGCTTTCGTTTGATGTATGAGTTTTATACAGACACCTGTGATAAATTTGGCTGGTGGGGTAGCAAATACCTGACACAGAGGTTTTTTGAACAACTAGAGACTGATTATCGCCATCGAGTTTTATTTTTTGCCGCATATAGCGAAGAAGATAATTCTTATCCTTTAGGAATGTCCTTTTGTTTGTTTAAAGAAGACAAACTCTATGGCAGGTATTGGGGAAGTTTTCAAGAAATAGATTGTCTGCATTTTGATGCTTGTTATTATGCACCGATTGAGTGGGCGATCGCTAACAACATCCAAATTTTTGACCCTGGCGCTGGTGGACGCCATAAAAAACGGCGTGGCTTCCCCGCCATGCCCAATCACAGTCTCCACCGCTTTTACAATAATCGTTTAGGACAAATTCTCCGCCCCTATATTAAAGAAGTAAATCAACTCGAACAGCAGGAGATTGAGGCCATTAATGCAGAGTTGCCATTTAGTAATCGTGGAGATTCCTAAACATCGAAAACTCAGTATATGGGAATTTTTTTGATGTTGACTGTTGATGGTTGACAGTTAACCGTAAACAGTAGACCTGCCTTGAAAATAGGGCATAGGGCATTGGGCATTGGGCATTGGGCATGAGAATATTGATTTTTATTGTTCCTTGTGAGCGCAGCTCATGGAGTAAGAGTGCAAAAGTGTTTTTTGCAAGAGTTGGGAAAAGGGAAAAGGTTAAAGGGGAAGGGGACAATACAAAACCTTTCCCCTTTCCCCCTTACCCTTTTCCCGACTTATGCAAGAAGTCTAGTCAACACTCAACAGTCAACTAACTTAACAGGTAACCATGCAATTTAAAAGCCCAATAGTTTATTCTTCCTTATTCCCTACTCCCCATTTACAACTCAGAGGGTAAACAAAGAATTACACTTGAGATAGAGTGTAAAAACTCTTAAGAAAAAATTTGCCTTTGATAATGCTCACAGATTTAATGGTTAAAGATTTAGCAGCAATTGACGATCGACTTTCTCAGCGTCATATAGACCTCGATCCCGGTGGATATTTCATCATTTACTTGGATAGAGACGCAGAGTTAATTTATGCCAAGCATTTTACAAATGTTATTGATGAACGCGGTTTAGCAGTGGATCCAGAAACAGGAAAGGTAATTCCTGCACGAGAAAAGGTAGAACGAACTCACACCACAGTTTTTAGTGGCAGAACAGCCAAAGAACTTTGCGTAAAAATCTTTGAAGAAACTCAGCCTTGCCCAGTCACTCAATTAAATCATGCAGCTTATTTAGGTCGAGAATTTGTCCGGGCTGAAGTCGCTTTAATTACAGAACAAGAATATGTTCAAGATTAATAAGAGTGAAAAGTGAGGAGGGAAGAGTTATGAGTGAGAAATAAGGAATTATGAGTTAGAAGTTAACAATTAGGAATTAGATGTTAAAACTTAGAAATTCACGACTGCTAACTTCAAATTCTAAACTCCAAACTCCAAACTTCTAACTCCTAACTCTTAACTCCTAACTCCAAACTCCTAACTCCTAACTCTTAACTCCTAACTCCTAACTCCTAACTCCTAACTTTGCCATTACCCATCAGATGATGGCTGATTGATTTGGTAGATGTAGTAAGTGGCCATTGGAATAACGGTGGCGGCAATTAATAATCCTATTACCCAAGCTGTAGCACTACCTTGGACAGCTTTAGTTTCTTCTGCGTCCTTGAAAGTACCTTCTACCTGAACATTTTCAGCGATTTGCGGAGGCCCTGGATCTGGCTTGCCTGAAAGGACGGCGACGAGGCGATCGCTAGCATCAATAAAGGCTTGATTGTATTTGTTACCTTTACGTAGTGGCGTACTTAGAGTTTCATTAGCTACACTCTCGGTAATGGAGTCTGTGAGCAATGATTTAACGCCATCGCCAGTAATAATAGCGGTATTGTTGGTCGCTGTATCAAGAACCAATAAAGTTTGATTTGCTTGGGCTTCTTTTGTGGGAAACCATTTTTCAAACAGTTCTTTAGTAAAGCTTTCGGCTGTTTCGCCGTAGTCAAAGTGGCGAATGGTAACGATTCTCACTTCTTTACCAGTTTGCTTTGCCAAATCCTGCAAAGCGCTGCTAATCTTACCTTCGTTCAGACGACTGATGACTTCACCTTGATCTAAAACCCAGGTGTCATTTCCTGATGTCAGATTCGGTATTTGATACACACCTGTGGCTAAAGCGGGTGCGGTAAACAGCGACGCTGACAAAATAACCGTCACTATTGGTAGGATCAGCCGAATGAAATGTTTTTTATTGGTAAATAATTGCTTGATGAGCTGTTTCATCGTATTAACTCTAAGACGGGCTTGCACCAAAAATACTATAGAACCGCTGTAAAAATCATCTAGTTCTGAGTATTCTGCAATAGAATGTTTCTGTTACTACTGGCAGATATATATTTTACAGGATTTTTTATTGTACAAATTTTCTATGAGTGGGCTGTCAGTATTAACTTTGACCTAACACACTCGCTACTTGCAAGAAACACCGCCCTTGTGGGAGTTAACCCAAATGCTGAGGGCGGAATTTGCAAACCATCTAGAAATTATATAGTATTTTGAATATTTTTGGTAGAATCAGCAAGATTTTTTTAGTATCCACAACTAAAGCCTTCTGCGTCCTGCCCGATGCCAACGATAAATAGACCTCTTGCAATCAATTGCTTTTTGCACTCTTGTG